>JAABUK010000455.1_pt1 | contig 85930 bp, 83 predicted proteins | sample 5559141 | NCBI WGS metagenome assembly JAABUK01 (sample SAMN10711869, study PRJNA513367) | rock metagenome | isolation source: Antarctica rocks | place: Antarctica: Victoria Land, Pudding Butte nord | collected 2016-01-03
ACGGTGAACGTTCGACGTTTCCGCTGCGAGCGAACCTCGGAATCGGAATTCATGGACAACAACCTTGGTCGCCCTCAGAGAATTATCCGGCAACGGCCGGACTCCACTCATATTGACACAGAGGGGAGGCACGCGAACACTGCTCACGAGGTGCATCGACGTGGGCGTTTGCAACAAACGATGGAGGCGGCGAGCCGGACGTCGTCCTGGCGTGCGCCGGGGACGTCCCGACCATTGAGATCTGCGCAACCTCCTGGCTGCTTCAGAAGCATGTGCCGGGCATCAAGGTACGCGTCGTCAATGTTGTCGATCTGATGGCGCTGATGCTACCGAACGATCACCCGCATGGGATGGACGATATGTCGTTCAACGCGCTGTTCACCACCGATGCACCCGTCGTCTTCGCCTTCCATAATAATCGTTGGCTCATTCACACGATGGTTCACGGTCGCTCGAATGAAGCGCGGTTCCACGTACGCGGCTATATGGATCGGGGGACGACGACCACGCCGTTCGACATGGTCGTGCTCAACGAAATGAGCCGCTTCCAGCTTGCACTCGACGCGCTTGCACATGTACCTCGCTTGCGGACGCAGGCCGCAAAAGCCGTCGACCTGTTCAACGCGAAGCTCTACGAGCACCATTCGTACATTCGGGAGCATCTCGAGGACATGCCGGAGATTCGCAATTGGCGATGACCGCGGATTTCAGCGAGTCGGACGCTCCTGCGCCACTGGCCAAGGGCCATCCTCACCCAGCCCTCTTCAGCGATAGTTAGGTATGGCCGCTTCAATCGCTCGCGCACATGCTCTTCCGAGGACTTCAAAGGTAGCGAGCGCGCCAACGATACGCATGCTTCGACGAGCGATTCCGACGCTCGCCTCTACGAGAAGAGTGCCGGCAGCAGCGCATCGAGGCTCGGCTACCTCGGGCACGCGTTGACGGAGGATCGGAACGGATTGGTCATGGATGCCGAGTTGACGTTGGCGACGGGGACCGCCGAGCGAGAGGCAGCACTCGCGATGATCGAGCGCATGGGCGGCAGCTCGCGCATCAGGTTCGGTGCCGACAAGGGCTACGATGCCGCAGCGTTTGTCGAGGAGCTACGTGCTCCGTCTCGGGCTAAACTCTCCGGAGAAGCGCCTGAACGGAGATATCAGTCCATCGCGTTCCGATTTGCGTCTTCGGCCCTTGTGGATCGAGTTTATCAGCGACCCGTCGGAACGACTGGTCCTCGGCTCGCACAGTGACCGCGATCGGCCGTACGTACCCATAACCGTCACGGGTTTTGACGCGCCACTGGCGTCGTGACCGCCTCGCTTTGTTATGACGGCACGCATGTGCTCCGAGATGCGACGGCTTTCACGTTGCGTGAGAACGCCGCTTTGCAGTTGATGCTCCAAAGGCGACAGTACTGTGCATGCACCCCATTATCGTGCATAACGGTGGTAGCGGAACGCAGCTCTCGAAGACGTGGCGCTGGGCGAAACGTCAACTGGCCTATGCTGGCGTTCGCGCGAGCTCGAGGATGATGTCCCATTCGCGCGTATGGACCGGCTGGACCGATAACCGTGAGCCGCGGCGTAACAAGACCATCGTCGGGGCGAGGTCGGCGTTGAGTCGGAGCTCGGCGAGGGTGACGGGGCGTTCGAGCGGCCGGTCGTAGGCGACGTCAACGTTCTCCCAGATCGGGTTCTCGGCCGTCGCTTTGGGATCGAAGTAGTCGCCGCCGCGCTCGCGTGCGGTTACGTCGGGATAGGCTTCGCGCACGACGCGCACGATGCCGACGATTGCCGGCACCTTCGTGCTGCTGTGATAGAAGAAGCCGAGATCGCCGATGTGCATGGACTTCATGATGTTGCGCGCCTGGAAGTTCCGGACGCCGCTCCACGGCGTCGTGCCGTCCTCACGCAGCCGGTCGAAGCCGTATGAATCGGGCTCGCTCTTGAAGAGCCAGTGCTCGCGCATGGCGTGTCGCTACGGCGCGGCGGACGAAGAAGCCCGCCGCGACCAATATCGCGACGGGCTCTGGCCTCGTGCGAGGCTAGAAGTTGTGCGCGAGGCTGAAGCGCAGCGTGTTCGGCGTGACGAACTGCAGCGACTTGCCACGCGTCGGGCCGCCGACGACCTGGCCCGCTGGGTTGAGCTGTTGCGTGAGCGATCCTTCGCCCTGGTTGAAGATCGCGCGGCCGAGGCCCGTGCCCTGGTTGAGGTTCGCGAGGTTCTCGACCGAGGCTTGGACGATCACGCCGTGTCCGATTGGAACCGCTGCGGAGCCGTCGAGAAGGACGACGGCGCCGGAATAGTACGAGTTGTTCGCACCCTCGTAGTCCGCGCCGAACGAGACCCGAGCGCCGCCGAGATTGCGATAGTTGATCTCGCCGTAGCCTTTCGCGTAGGGGATGGACGCCTGGCCAGTGCCCGTTCCGTCGAGCTGTTTTCCGTTGACGAGCGTGTTGGCGCCCGTCGCGTAGATCGACGCGGGCAGTTGATCGAGGTACGCGCGTTCGAGCGATGCCGTCAGGAAGTACCCGAACCCGGCGAGCGGGTCTTTGCGAAGGCTCGCATCGAGCCCGTAGTAGCGACCGATCGGCGCGTTGATGATCTGACTTTGGAAGAAGCCGCCGGGCGCCGCTATCGTCGCGATCGGCGCGATCGCCGTCGTTACGTTCGCGAAAAAGTTGTGGATCGTATTGTCGTACGCGTCCACCGAGAGAATTGATGAGCCGGGCAGACGCTGATCGAAGCCGAGATCGTAGGCGATCGTCGTCTCGTTGCGCAGCGCCGTGTTTGCGAGTGAAAGCGTGTACGTCGAGTTGTTCGCGCCGTTGGGAAGGCTGACGGAGCCCAGACCCGAGATGAGCGACGCGTAAGGTAACGTGACGCCCGAGCCGCCGTTGGCACGCACGCTGAGATCGGGATTGATGCGATATTGGAAGCCGACGTGCGGATCGAGGTGATAGATCACGTTCGCGACGCTCGCGAGCGCGATCGGCGCGGCTCCCGTCGGCGACTTCGCCGCAGTGTAGGCGGCGAGCACCGCCGGGTCTTCCGTCGACGGATTCGCATGGAAGGCCGTGTAGTAGAGCCCAAACGCGCCCTGAAGCCGATCGGTGAAGTTCGCGGAATCGGTGATCGCAAACTCGTTCTTGCGTACGATGGTCGGCGGGATCGAAAGCGCCGTCTGCGGGAGGAAGAGCCCGCGCGGATTCGCCGTCGTGATCAGTGCCGCGTTCGCGAGAGTACACGTCGGTTGGTAGCCCAGCCCCGCCGCGGCGGGTGTATTGGCGAAACCGCCGCCTACGACGTTCGCGCAACCGGCCGGGACCGGCGTTGTATCGTTCGAGCGCGATGATGTATCGTCGGCGTTGTACTCGTAGCTGAACCCGAAGTTGTTCGACGCGGTCGGATGCAGATACTCGAACGTCACGCCGTGGAGCCGGTCGATTTCGGGCTGGCTGAACGGCGTGCCGTAGCCGATGTTGCCGTCGTTCTGAACGCCGGTCGGAGTCGTATAGCACGGTGCGCCGACCGAGCAGTTCGGGTTCGTCGCAGTCGTGGAGTACACGACGCCCGCGGGATTCGAGGCGCCGATGTACGAGCGGCCGGTCGGTCCGGTGAAGTTGCCGGCGAAACACGGTCCCTTCGCGACGCGGCCCGCGGCCGTCGGAGCGATGAACGTCGACTGGCAGTTTGAGCTGTTGGTCACTTGATACCAACCGCCGTTGTTCCCGGGATACCGGTTCTCGCGATCGCCGCTGATGAAGCGATTGATCTCGGCCGTATACGGCCGCACGAGAAACGTGTCGTTCTTGAGCGACGTCCGGAACTCGGCCGAGAAATACGGCTCGTTGTTCTGAATGTACGAGCTCGGGAACCATGAGTACGAATCGACCGGATGGCCGATGAGTCCCGAGAGATACGGCGCGTTGTACTGCGATGTCGCGCCGCACGCGGTCGCAACGCGCGCGGGAATGTTACCGTTGTAGCATGGCGCGACGGTCTGATGGCCCTCGTAACTCGCGTACGAGCCGCCCTGCGGAACGTATTGGCCCTGCAGCCCGAGATACTCGAACGAGACCGACGTTGAGTTCGAGAAGCGGTAGCGCAGCTTCGCGAGCTCGCCCTGCAGGCCTTGGGTGTTCGAGAGGTCGCCCGACCAGTTGAGCAGACCCGTGAAGTTCGGCGGCGCGAGCGTCGAGGCGGGGATGCCGGTCGTCACGCCGACGCGATTGGCCGTGTAACCGTACCACGGTCCGCGATAGCCGACGTAGGATTTTCCGGCGAGGACGCTGAGCTTTCCCTTGAAGAAGTTTGCGTTGCCATACACGCTATAGAAGGTGCCGTCGTAATTATCGACGCCGCCCTTGACGAAGAGGTGGTTCTCTGGCTCGAAGTCGCGCGTGCGCAGATTGACCGTGCCAAAGACCGACTCGCCCGCCGTCGGGCCGTTGAGGCCCGCGCCCTTGAGCACGTCGACGCTCGAGAAGATGTCGGCGATTGCGTAGTTCACGTTGTACGCGCCGAACGTGCCCACGCTGACGGGATGGCCGTCGATATTCGTGCGCGTCTCGATCTCGGCGCCGCGCACGGCGAAGAACGTGTTGGCCGTCGCGCCGGTCGTGCGTGCGAGCGTGACGCCGGGCAGTTCCGTGATCGTGTCGTTGAGCGTCGGCAACTCGCGCTCGGCGAGCTGCGCGCGATCGAGCGTCGACGTGGCCGTGACGCTCGTGTTGAGCGCGCTGCGGGTGTTCGTGCTGACGCGGCCGATCGTCTTGAGCGAGCTGACGTTGGCTTCGGCGATCGAGAGGGCGACGTCGGTCGCGGTCCCGGCGACGGCCGTGATCGACGAACTCTCGCCCGACTCGAAGCCGCCGCGATCCGTGTCGAGCACGTAGACGCCGGGGGGCAGCGTGAGCCGGAACGTCCCGTCCGATGCGGTCGACGTCGACTTCTTGCTGCCGCCGCCGATGGCGGTGATCGTCACGGCGGGCACGGGCCGGCCGGTCGAGGTATCCTTGACGGTACCGGTGATGACGGCCGTCGCCGCATCGACCGGTGCCGGGCTCGCAACCGGAGCGGTTCCGGTCGTGGTCTCGGGCGAGGTCGGCTGGAGGGTCGTCGCGCCGAGCGGCGCGACGAACATCAATGCTGACGCCCCCAAGGCAAATAAGGCGTGGGCGAAACGTCGCACGCTGTTCTCCTCAAGTGGTTGAGATTGCTGGGAAGCTCCCGGGCCTCACCGTACGCGATTCGCGTTAAGTACGCATTAATATGGAAAGGAATTGGCGTGACGATTCGACGCTTCGTCCAAAGAAACGGCGACGGCTGGCACGATGTCGAGCGCGAGGGCTACATGCCGGGCTCGACGACCGAGGTGACGCGCCATACGCTCGTCGGCGCCCGAAAGGAAGCCGCGGACGAACCCGGCCCGACGAACGAACTACGGTATTTTTCGCTGCCGCCGGGCCAGGTTTCGCGCCTCGAGAAGCACGAGCACGAGCACTGGGTCATCGTCGGCGAAGGCGTCGGTCGCGCGATCGTCGGTACCGAGTCCCGCGAGGTCCGAACGCATGACGTCGTCTACGTCGGGCCGATGGAACCGCACCAGTTCGTGAACGCGGGCGGCGCGACGTTCGGATTCTTTTGCATAGTCCCGGCTGAGCGCGACTTCCCGCAGCTTCTCGGCGAGGACGAGATCGCGACGCTCCGCGCGTCGGAGGCCGGAGCCTGGATCAAGCCCGACGGCCAGCCCCCGCCGCGCAAACGCGAGCCCACCGCGCGTTAGCGCGCGCGGCGAGCGACGCGTCAGCGCAGGTTGATGACGGGCGTGGGGACCGGACGGTCGGCGAAGGTCGCGCTCAGAAGCGTCGTGAGCTCGCCGTTTCGGGCCATGGGCGCCAAGATATCGGTGTCGCCGTAGAACGTGCCGTTGATGAAGATCTTCGGCAACGTCGGCCAGTTCGTCATCTCGGTAAGCGCCGCGCGCTTGGGCATGTCCTCGAGGACGTCGATGACCTCGAACGGGTAGCCGAGGCGGCCGAAGAACTCGATCGTCTCGGCGGTGAAGCCGCACCGCGGATAGTCTTTCGTGCCCTTCCCGTAGACGAGGATCGGGTTGGCGGCGACTTCGTCCGTGATCTGCTGCTTGATGGCGTCGTTCGACATCGTTACTCCAAAATTTCCGTGCGGATCGACATCGCGTGGATGCGGCCGTCGGCGCGTGCTTCCGCAAGTGCCGATTCGACCATCCGGTGGCGATCCATGAGCGAGACGCCTCGGAAGGCGCCCGAACGCACCAACACGTCGAAGTGGTCCATGGTGCCGGTCAGGTCATAGACCTGCACGAACGCGTCGGGCATCGTCCGGCGGATCAAGCTCGTCATCGTGGCGTCGTCGATCATGGCCGGTGCGCCGTTCGGCGTTATGGACGGAGTTCCGGCCGGGCTTCCCCCTTGACCGCGAGCCAGAAAGCGCGCGCCTCGCGTAACGTCTCGGGCAGGTCGGCGCGCGCGAGCGCGGTGCCGGCGCCGCGCGCGAGCACGATCGCGGCGACGCCCATGAGAATGGCGGGGACGCCGCGGATGCGCAGGCGCTTGCCGAGCGCGATGCGGCTCGTGGCCAGGAGCGGCAGCGGTGAAAGCAGGGCAACGGGCGAGCGGACGGGCATGCCGACGCCTTCGTGTCGCGCCGTCCGCCGTCCGGTCGTCGATCTGCGCGATCCTGGGAAGGGCTACGGCATGCATCCGCTCGACGGCGACGGCCCAGACGCGACGCGTCCGTTTCCGCGCGTCGATCGCGGCTCGACGACCGCCACGTTGCCGCCCTTGCCGCCGCCGCCGCCCCCGGCGCGCCCGCCCCGGACCGGCCCGCCGGCCGGCGACGGCGACGGTGGCGAGCGCGGGCCGTACGAACACCGCTTCGGATCGCTGCCGTTCTATCTCTTTGCCCGAGCGGTCGCGTTCGCGATCGACGGCATCGGCGTCACGTTTTTCCTCGCGACGGCAATTCGCCAGGCCGCGGTCGTGCAGCGAGTCCCGATCGACGCCGCGACCTCGGGCGGCTTCGGCGTCCTCCTCGCGACGGCGTTCGGCCTCGCGTTCGCGATCGCGTTCGTTTGCGAAGCGCTGGTCGGAACGACGCTCGGCAAGACCATCTTCGCGCTGCACGTTCGGCGCCGCGATGGCTCGCAGGTCGGGCTCGGCGGCGTCTTCGTTCGGACGCTGCTGTATCCGATCGACCTGCCGCTCGTGGGGCTCATCGTGGCGGCGCTCACGCCGCGGCGGCAGCGGCTCGGCGATCTCGCGGCGGGCACCGTCGTCGCGCGCAGCGCCATCGGCGGCTTCGCCTCGGTCATCGGGATCGCGGTCGTGATCGGGCTCATCTACGTCCAGGCGGCCTTCCTCGGCGGTGCGGCAGGCGTCGGCCGCATCGCGGAGGGCGTCGCGGAGTACGGCCCGGGCTACGTCTCGACGCTCGCCGGTCTCGTCGGCGGGGGCGCGCGGGCGACCGCGCCGCAGCCGACGCCGACGCCGACGGAGCCGGCCGCGGCTCCGGCCGAGCCCAGCAGCCAACCGAGCGCGTCCGAGCTCGCGTCACCCGAGCCGACGGCCGCGAGCACGGCGACGCCGAGCCCGCCGCCCGCCGAGCCGACCGACGTTCCGAGCGGCGCGCCGCCCGATGCGCCGATCACGCGACCGTCGCCCCCGATGCCGACGGACGAGCCCGTGCCGGTGCCGACCGTCACCGCGTGAGTGCCGCTGGAAGGAGTGCCAGGAAAGACATCGCCGCCGACCTCGCCAACGACGTGCCGGTGACGTCGACGAGCGCGGCCTACTGAAGCAATTTCTGCGACGCGCCGAAGGTATCGCGATCTTCACCGCGTCCTTCCTGCTCGCCGCAGCCGTCATCAGATACAAGACGTTCGTCGAGCACACGCTCGCGACGCTCGGGATCGCGTCGTATCCGATCGCGGTGCTCGTCTTCGCGCTCGTCGCCTCGGCGCCGTTCTCGGTCACCGACGCGATCGCCGTGATGGACGGCGTGATCTTCGGGCCGGTGCGCGGCTCGCTCGTCAACGCGGTCGGGCTCGTCTTCGCGGCCATTGGCGGTTACTATCTCGCCCGCCGGACCTCGCATCTGCTCGAGCTCGAGAAGAGCGTCGAGAAGTTGCCGAAGTACATCACGCGCTTCAAGCTCGGCTCGCCGCCCTTCCTCATCGCGCTGCGGCTTCTGCCCGGCGTCGGTGGAACGCTCGCGACGCAAGTAGCCGCGGCACTTCGCGTACCGATCTTCCGTCATATCTGGACGATGTGCGCGGTCGCGATCCCCGTGTGTACGATTCTCGCCTTCTTCGGCAACGGCGCGTCGGAGTGGGTCCACACGTACTGGCGCGATCACGCGCCGCATCTCCACATACTGCATCATCACCACCCGGCTGCCACCCCGGCTGCGCGCGCATGACGGTCTCGACGGTCGACGAACCCGCCGCGCTCGCGGCGCTGTGCGAGCGCATCGACGGCGTCGACGAGGTTTCGCTCGACACCGAGTTTCACAACGAACGCTCGTACGCCGCGCGGTTGATGGTCGTGCAGCTCGTCGTCGGCGACGAGGTCGCCCTCGTCGATCCGTTGCGCCTCCCGGATCTCATGCCGCTCGCGCGCGCGCTCGAGTCCAAGATGGTCATCGGGCACGCGCTCTCGAGTGACCTCAAGATCTTCGCCGATCGCTTCGACGCGTTGCCGGCCGCCGCGTTCGACACGCAGCTCGCCGCCGCGTTCTGCGGTTTCGGCATGTCGATCTCGCTCGCGGATCTTATCGCCAACGTCGCGGGAGTGCGGCTGCGGAAGTCCCAGACGGTCAGCGACTGGAGCGCGCGGCCGCTCTCGGCGCAGCAGATCGACTATCTCGTCGACGACGTCCGGTACTTGCCGACGCTGCGGGAGCGGCTCGCGGCACGGCTCGCGGACACCGGCCGGACGGCGTGGTTCGAAGCCGACGCGCGGCCGCTCGTCGACCTCGCGAGATACCGGCCCGATCCCGAACGGCTCTACCTGCGCGTTCCGGGCGCCATGCGGATGAACCGTCGCGAGCTCGGCCTGATGCGCGAGCTCGCGCGGCTGCGCGACCGGCTCGCGCGTGAGCGCGACGTGCCGCTCAAGTTCATCATCCCCGACGACGTGATGGCGCCGATCGTGAGCTTACGGCCCGCAACGCGCGACGATCTCGGGGTCCTGCGCCGGCTCGATGCCGGTGCCCGCAAAGCGTATGGCGATCGGATCGTCGAGGCGATCGCCGCGGGCGTGGCGATCCCCGACGAGGATCTGCCGCGCAAGCCCCCGCGGCCGCCGAGCCTCGATCGCGACGCGATCGTCGCGCTGCTCGCCGTGCTCTGCAATGGTATCGCGACCGAGCACCAGCTTCCGGCCGGGCTGCTCGTGACGCGCGCATCGCTCGAGCGGGTCGCGCGCGATCTCCCGGACACGGCGGACGGCATCGCCGCGTCGCTCGAGGTCGACGACTGGCGCGCCGCGCTCGTCGCCGAACCGCTGCGGTCCTTGCTGCGCGGCGAAGTCGCGCTCGGCGTCGCCGGAGCGGCGAAGCACGCGCCGCGGATCGCGCGCCTCCTGGCGTCACCCGCGAGCGAGCTCGGGCCCGCGGAGCTCGCCGATATGCCTGTTGGCGTTGCGGACGGGGACGAGTTGGTCTCGTAAGCGAACTCGCCGCCATGCGTGACCGCAACGCCGATCTCCCCGTACGCGAGCAGCTTCCGGTCGGCGAACGCACGTATGAATACGTGCCGCTCGCCGCGCTCGCCGCCCGTTATCCGGACGTCGCCACATTGCCGTTCGGATTGAAGCTCCTGCTCGAGAATGCGCTCCGGCACGACGACGGCAGCGACACGGCGCGGGCGGACGTCGAGGCGCTGGCGACGTGGACGCCGGCGGCGGCGGCGTGTGAGATCGCATACCGGCCGGCACGCGTATTACTTCAGGACTTTACCGGCGTGCCGTGCGTCGTCGATCTCGCGGCGATGCGCGACGCGCTCGTCGCCCTCGGCGGCGATCCGGCGCGCGTCGAGCCCCAGCAGCCCGTCGAGCTCGTGATCGACCACTCGGTGCAGGTCGATCGCTTCGGCTCGCCGGGTGCGTTTGCGATAAACGCAGAGCTCGAGCTCGCGCGCAACGTCGAGCGCTATCAGTTCCTGAAGTGGGGCCAGCAGGCGTTCGAGAACATGCGCGTCGTGCCACCCGACACGGGGATCGTGCACCAGGTCAACATTGAGTATCTCGCGCGGATCGTCTTCGGTTTCGAACGCGACGGCTCGCTCGCATATCCCGATTCCGTCGTCGGCACCGATTCGCACACGACGATGGCCAACGGTCTCGGCATTCTCGCGTGGGGTGTCGGCGGGATCGAGGCGGAGGCGGCGATGCTCGGCCAGCCGATCTCGATGCTCGTACCGGAGGTCGTCGGCGTCCGCGTCACGGGCACTTTGCGCGAGGGTGTGACGGCGACCGATCTCGTGCTGCTCGTGACGCAGCGGCTGCGCGCGGTCGGCGTCGTCGGCGCGTTCGTTGAGTTCTACGGGCCCGGCGTCGCCGAGCTCGGCGTCGCCGACCGCGTGACGATCGGGAACATGTCGCCGGAATACGGCTCGACGGTCGCGCTCTTTCCGATCGACGCGCGCACGCTGGAGTATCTCATGCTGACGGGCCGGCCGCCCGAGCAGATCGCGCTCGTCGAAGCGTACGCGCGCGCGCAGGGCTGGTTCTGGGAACCGGGCGTGCCCGAGCCACGGGTCGGCCGACGGCTCGATCTCGATCTGGGCGACGCCGAGCCGAGCCTCGCGGGCCCGCGCCGGCCGCAGGATCGCGTCGCGCTCGGCGGCGTGCGCGCGAGCTTCGCGGATGCGCTCGCCAAACGTCCGGCGCGCGAAGCCGTGCCGCTCGTGCCGCCGGGGCCGTCGAGCGTCGCGACGCTGCCGCGCGTGGCCGCGGAGCTGACGGACGGTGCGGTCGTCATCGCCGCGATCACGTCGTGCACGAACACGTCCAATCCGTCGGTGATGCTCGGGGCGGGGCTGCTCGCGAAGAAGGCCGTCGAGCGCGGCCTGCAGCGCAAGCCGTGGGTGAAGACGAGCCTTGCGCCTGGGTCGCAGGTCGTCACGGATTATCTGCGCGCGGCGGGACTGACGCCGTATCTCGACGCGCTCGGCTTCGATCTCGTCGGCTACGGCTGCACGACGTGCATTGGTAATAGCGGCCCGCTCGACCCGGAGGTCGCGGCTGCCGTGACGTCGCGCGATCTCTTCGTCGCGGCCGTGCTCTCGGGCAATCGGAACTTCGAGGGCCGGATCCATCCGCTCGTGCGTGCGAATTATCTCGCATCGCCGCCGCTCGTCGTCGCGTACGCACTGGCCGGAACCGTCGACATCGATCTCGCAACGGAGCCGCTCGGTACCGATCGCGACGGCGTGCCCGTCCTGCTCGCCGAGCTCTGGCCCTCGAGCGCGGAGATCGCGACCGCCGTCGCGAGCGCGGTCACAGAGGCCGCGTTTCGCGCGCGCTACGCGGACGTGTTCGCGGGCGACGCCGCCTGGGCGGCGCTCGCCGCGCCGCCCGGCGAGCGCTTCGCCTGGGATCCCGCGAGCGAGTACGTGAAGGCGCCGCCATACTTCGAGGGGGTCGGCCCCGAGCCTGCGCCGCTACGCCCGATTGCGGGGGCGCGCGCGCTCGCGGTGCTCGGCGACGGCGTCACGACCGATCACATCTCGCCCGCGGGCACGATCGCTCAGGCGTCGCCCGCGGCGCGCTATCTCGAGGCGCACGGCGTCGCACGCGCGGACTTCAACTCGTACGGTGCGCGCCGCGGCAACCATGAGGTCATGGTGCGCGGCACGTTCGCGAACACGCGCCTGCGCAACGCCCTCGTGCCCGGCGTCGAAGGCGGCGTCACGCGTTATCTTCCGACGGGCGAGCAGCTCGCGATCTTCGATGCGGCCGAGCGCTACCGCGCGGACGGCACGCCCGTCATCGTGTTCGGCGGACATGATTACGGCGCCGGCTCGTCGCGCGACTGGGCAGCCAAGGGGCCGATGCTCTTGGGCGTCAGAGCCGTGATCGCGCGCTCGTTCGAACGCATCCATCGCAGCAATCTCGTCGGCATGGGCGTCCTCCCGCTCGAGTTCGCGCCGGGCGACGACATCGCGTCGCTCGGTCTCACCGGCGAGGAGCACTTCGAGATCGTCGGCGCGGCGGGGTCGCTGCTGCCGGGCGCGTCGCTCGACGTGATCGCGACCGCGGCGGACGGCGGGACGACACGCTTCCCGACCCGGCTGCGGATCGACACGCCGGTCGAAGCGCAGTATGTCCGCCACGGCGGCATCCTGCCGTTCGTGCTGCGCGGCATCGCGGAGCGCGGATAGCGCCGTGAGCCAAACGTAGGCCCCGGCACGCCGCTGCCCAAAGCGGTCGAACATGTTCGAAGATCGATTGCGTTCTGCGCCAAGAGCTCGGTCTCGCCTGAGCGGCCGTCGATGATCGCCGGACACGCCGTCGCCGCACTGCTCTCGTTCGAAGGTCCCGATCGCTACGCGTCGGTCGGCGGGCTCGGGACGCGGGAAACGTCCTTCGCGCGTGCGCTCGGCGAGGCTGGGGTCGCGACGACGCTCTTCTTCGTTGGCGATCCGACGCTCGCGCCGACCGAGCGGTTCGCGAAGAACGTCACGCTCGAGCGCTGGTGCCAGTGGCTCTCCGCGCATCATCCGCGCAACGTGTACGACGGCGAAGCGCAGAAGGTCGACGATTACACATGGAGCGTCCCGCTCGCCGTGATCGATTCGATCGTGACGCCCGCGATCGATCGCGACGAGCGCACGCTCGTCATCGCCGAAGAATGGCAGACGACCGGGGCGGTGATCGTACTCGACGCGCTTCTGCGCGAGCGCGGCCTGCGCGATTGGGTCACGATCCTGTGGAACGCGAACAACACGTACGGGTTCGGGCGGATCGACTGGCCCGCGCTGCAGCTGGCGGCCTCCGTCGTCACGGTCAGCAAGTACATGAAGTTCGAGCTCGGCACGTGGGGCGTTCCGGCGCTTGTGGTTCCCAACGGCATCGACGCGCATCTGCTGGGCGGCGCTCCGCAGAAGATCGTCAAGTCGTTTCGCAAAGTGCTGCGAGGGAAGCCATCGCTCGTCAAAGTCGGGCGCTTCGATCCCGATAAGAATTGGCTGCAGGCGATCGAGGCGGTCGCCGAGCTACGCGCGATGGGGCTCTCGCCGCAGCTCGTCGCGCGCGGCGGCCGCGAACCGTACGGTGACGTCGTCTTCGCGCACGCGCGCGCGCTCGGGCTACGCGTCGAGCGCGTCGAGGCCGAGGGCGACGATTCGGGCGCCGTGGCCGCCGCGCTCGCGCGATCCGACGCCGACGTTATCCACCTCATCGCGTTCCTGCCCGAGCCGACGCTCGCCGCGCTCTACGCCGCCGCCGACGCGACGCTCGCGAACAGCGGGAAGGAGCCGTTCGGCCTCGTCGGGCTCGAGGTGATGGCGGCGGGCGGCATCGCCGTGTGCGGCGCGACGGGCGAAGAATACGCCGAACCGTTCGTCAACGCGATCGTGTGCGACACGAGCGACGGTCGCGAACTCGCGACCTACCTCCGCGCCGCCTACGGCAACGAGCGGCGCAACGATGCGATGCGCAAGGCCGGCCTCGCGACCGCGAAACGCTATCTGTGGGCCGACGTGCTGCGGGCGCTCGCTCAGAAGATCAGTTACGTTTCGACGTAGCGCTCGGCGCACGACGGACGAACTCGAACGCGCGCGCGGATCGGCGTTCGCGGCCGGAGCGTGACGAGCGGCTGCGTCGGGATATCGCCGTCGCCGTCGCGCTCGAGCCGGACGCGGCTCGCGATCGTCGCGATCGCGAGGATCCCCTCGGTCCAGGCGAACGACTCGCCGATGCAGAGCCGCGGGCCGCCGCCGAACGGGAAATACGCAAACTTCGGCGACGGCGCGCCTGCGAGAAATCGTTCGGGATCGAAGCGTTCGGGCTCGTGCCAGAACCGAGGGTCCCGGTGCGTGACGTATTGCGACACGAGGACGAGGGCGCCCGCGCGCACGAGCGTCCCATCGATCGTGACGTCCGCCGTTGCGCGGCGCGCGGTCGCCCACGCCGGCGGATAGAGCCGCATCGACTCGGCAAAGAGCGCGCGAACGTACTCGAGGTGCGGCACGTCGGCGATCGTCGGCAGCCGGCTGCCGAGTTGCGCGTCGAGATGCGCATGCAGGCGCGTTTCGACGGCCGGGTGCCGCTGCAGGAGGTAGAACGTCCACGCCAGCGCCGTCGCCGTCGTCTCATGTCCGGCGAGGAGAATCGTGAGCGCCTCGTCGCGGACTTGCGCGTCGCTCATGCCGCCGCGCATGTCGTCGTCGCGCGCGGCGACGAGCGCCGCGAGGACGTCGTCCCGGTTTCCCGCGGCGGACCGGTGCTCGCGAATCATGCGCTCGACGACGCCGTCGATGACGGCCTTTGAGCGCCGGAAGCGTCGCACGATCGGCAGCGGCAGTCTCGTCCAGTACTCGGACATCGGCAGCAGGAGGTACGGAAAGTCGCGCATCGCGCGCTCGAGCGACGTCGAGAGCGCCTCCGCATCGGCGCGTGCGAACGAGGTCCCGAACAACGCCTGCGAGGCGATCGCGAGCGCGAGCTGGCTCGTCGCACGCGTGACGTCGACCGTCTCGCCGTCGTGCCAGCCCGCGACGAGCTCAGCCGTGCATTCGACCATCACGCGCGCGTACTCTGCGATTCGCTCGCGGCGAAACGCCGGCTGTACGAGTCGCCGGTGAACGAGATGCTCGGGCGGCTCCGACGTGAGGAGGCCTCGCCCGAGCAGCAGGCCGAGGAGCTTCGTGCCGCGGCCCTTCTCGAACGAGCCCGCTTTGGAGACGAGTACCTGCTCGATGCCCGCAGGATCGCTCGCGAACCAGACGTCGGTCCCCGGTCCTCGGAAACGCACCATCGAGCCGTGCTCCTGCGCCACGCGCGCGAGATAGCGCGGCATGCCGGGCTCGGTCGTGAATCGCGCGCGCAGCAACGCGACCGACGGCAGCGTCGTGCCGCCGCGCATGTGCCGCGCGTGCTTCGCGTCTCGAGCGCCATTCATACGGATGCCATACCCGCGGCGCTTCCGTCCGCCGGCGGCGTTCGGCGGGTTCGAGCCGCCGGATCGCGTACGAATCGCACATGAGTCTTTTTCCTCGGATTCGCGCGGGCGCCGTCGCGCTCGGCGCGGTCGCACTCGGGGCCTACGCGATCGGAGCGCTCGCGATCGGCACCGTTGCGATCGGGCGATTCGCGCTCGGTCGCGGGTCGATCGAACGGCTGCGGATCGACGAGCTCGAGATCGGCGAGCTCCGCGTACAGCGCCTGCACGTCGCCGAACGCGACAGTCAGCCGCCGCAGTAACGCCGGGCGGCCCGCGCGAAGACGCCGTCGGCATCGCGGTCGACGCTCGCAAACAGCTTCATCGACGAGCAGAACTTGAGGTCGTCCGGCGCGCCGAAGATCTCGTACAGCGATTCGTGTTCGATCGCGAGCACGAGCTCCGTGCAGTGGACGAGCCGCGGTCCGAGCGTCTCGTGAGCGAGATACGCCCGAGCCTCGTCGAGCGAAGCGATCCCGTAATGGCGAGCCGTCTCCGAACGCCCGAGCCCGCGCTCCTGCGGAAAGACGAACCACATCCAATGCGTGCGCTTGTAACCCGCTCCGAGCTCCTCCAGAACGGCCTCGAAGACTGACGCCTGCGCGCTCACGAATCGTTCGAGAGCGAACGGACTCGATCGTTCCAACGCCGTTCGTAGTCCCGTGGTCCGCTACGTGCCGACGATTTGGCGGATGCGGTCGCCGATGAGCTGCGCGAGATAGTCGGCTTGCTCGTAGGACGTACCCTCGGCGTAGACGTTGACCGTCGGCTCGGAGGCGTCGGGGAGCACGAGGAACCAGCCTCCGTCCTGCATGACGCGCACGCCGTCGAAGAGCTCCATCTCGTGGCCCGCATACTCGTCGACGATCGTGCGCATCACCTCGCCCTTGCGCTCCCACGGGCACGGCAGCGCGCGGTGACGGAAGAACCACTGCGGGATCATATCGTTGAGCTCGTGCAGCCGCAGGCCTTCCTCGGCGAGCAGCTCGATCGTCTTAACGATCGCGTAGAGCGCGTCGAAGGCCGGCTGGAATTCCGGGAAGATCGGCTCTTGCTTGAAGCCGCTGCCGTAGGCGACCGTATTGCGATCGCGCGCCGCGAGCGCCATCATCGACCGGCGATCGCTTTTCGTGCGCTCGACGTGCCCACCGACCGAGAGGACGAGTCGCCCGATCGCGCTCGGCGTCGTGATCGGCATTGCGATCGTCGCGCCCGGCCGCGCGCGGCACACCATCATCGCGAGCAGCGCGAGGAGCCGGTTGCCGGCGATCACGCGGCCGAGGTCGTCGACGAGCGCGAACGATTCGCCGTCGTGGTCGACGAGCACGCCGAGATCGGCGCCGAGTGTCATCGTGATCGTGCGCAGTTGCTCGATGTAGCGCTCGCGATCGAGCCGGAACGTGCGCGACTTTGCCTCGTCGTAATACGCGTCGAGGGCGATGATGTCGACGCCGAGCCCCGCGAGCACGCCCGGCAGCACGAGCGACGCGTTCCCGTAGCCGTAGTCCACAACGATCTTGAAGTTCGCGCTCGGCAGCGCCTTGGGTTTGAGCGCCTCGAGCATTTCGGAACTGTAGTTCTCGAGCGTCCGTGCGGGAAACGTCAACAGGCCGACCTCACCCATGCCGGTGCGCCGGAAGTCTTCGCGGAAGAACAGGTTCTCGATCTTGCGCTCGGCGGCCTTATCGATGTTGATGCCGGTGCCATCCATCACCTCAATGAGCACGGCGTTGGGGTCGCTTGGATCGATGCGCGTGTGGATGCCGCCGTCGCCGCCCGCGCGGATCGCGTAGCGCGCGAGCGGGAGCGGGATCGAGCGCAGATCCGCAACGTCGATGCCGACGGAGAGCAGGCCCGAGATGACGCAGCGATTCAGCAGCCGCGCCGCGGGATGAGCGTCGCGGCTCGTGAGCATGCGTTGCCCGGGCCGGAGGAACGAGCCCATCGCTTGACCGAGTTTGAGCGCGAATTCGGGCGTGAGCTCGACGTTCGCAAGACCGCTCACGCCGATTGCACCGAAGAGCGAGCCCGGCCATTTGATGCCGTAGATCAGCGACATCGAGACGATCGAGCCCGAGCTCACCGTCTTGTCGGGCCAGAGCTTGAGATTGGGCCGCACGATCGAGCCGCTGCCGATGATGCAGTTGCTGCCGATCACCGTGCCGTCGCCGACGCTGACGTGATTCTTGACGATGTTCCCGTCGGCGATCGTCGCGCCCGAGATCGTGCTCGACTCGCCGAAATATGCGTCGTCCCAGACGATCGAGCGCGCGACCTCGGCATGACGCGCGACGATCGTCGAGTTGCCGAGCACGGTTTCGGGACCGACCACGGCGTGCGCCTCGAGCGTGACGTTGCGGCCGATGACGGCGGGCGCTTCGATGTGGGCGGCGGGATCGATCCGGCAGCCCTCGCCGATCCACACACCGGGCGAAACCTCGGTGCCCGGAATCTCGAGCTTGCAGCGCCCCACGAGCGCGTCGTAATTCGCCTGCTGATATTGCTGCAGATTGCCGATGTCGGTCCAGTAGTCCGCGGCGACGTAGCCGTGGATGAGCTTCTTTTCGTGCAGCAGCCGCGGGAAGATGTCGCGCGAGAAATCGTACGAGCGGCCGGCTTCCATGTACGCGAGCACCTCGGGCTGCAGCACGTAGATGCCGGTATTGATCGTGTCCGAGAAGATTTCGCCCCACGACGGCTTCTCGAGGAAGCGCGTGATGCGTTGCTCGTCGTCCGTGATGACGACGCCGAACTCGAGCGGGTTCTGGACGCGCTGCAACGTGATCGTCGCGGTCGCGCCGCTCCGCTCGTGCGCCGCGAGTAGCGCGCCGAGATCGAGGTCGGTGAGCGCGTCGCCCGAGATAATGATGAAGGGCTCGTTGCCGAGCAGGTTCTCCGCGAGCTTGACGGCGCCCGCGGTGCCGAGCGGCGTATCTTCGACGACGTATGACATCGCGACGCCGAAATCGGAACCGTCGCCGAAATAACTCTCGATCTCGTCGGCGAGATAGTGCAGCGTCGCGATGATCTCGGTGATGCCGTGCCGCCGGAGCAGATCGACGATGTGCTCCATGACGGGTTTGTTCGCGACGGGAGCGAGGGGCTTGGGTCGGCGCGACGTCAGCGGCCGCAGTCGGGATCCTTCGCCTCCGGCCATCACGACGGCTCTCACGATTGTCCCCTCACTGCGACGGAGACGTCTCGGGCGAGCGCGACGATGTCGGGTCGATCGAAGATTTCGTCGATCGTCGCGCGTTGCTTTCGACGCCAGTTGGCATACTCGGCGTTGGTTCCCGGGAGATTGATCTGTTCCACCTCGCCCACCGCGTCATCGAGCGCAACGACGACGAGCTTCGCGGCGGATCGCGCGAGGTAACCGTACGTCGCGCGCGCCAGCGGCGCGATCGCGGCCGCGTCTCGCTCGACCGCCGCGACCGTCTCGAACGCCGCGTCGCGTTCGGTGCCCGCAAGGACGCCCGCGCGGACGAGCGCGTCGCCGAGCGCGGTCACCTCGCGCGTCCGCTCGACCCGCGCGCGCTCGGCCTCGTCCGCCGAAAAGATGCCGAGCCGCTCGCGGATTGCGACGTCGCGGCCGAGCACCCAGCCCGCGAGCGTCGGGAGGTCGTGCGTCGAGGCCGTCGCGAGCGCGAGCACCGGATAGCGGTCGGGCGGCAGAAACGCGCCCTCCGCGTCGCGCTGGAACGGCAGCAACCGGTACGAGAGCAGGCCCTCGCGCTCGAGCCTCGGCCGGAAGCCTTCCGGCACGGTACCGAGATCCTCACCGATCACCACGCAGCGCGCGTCCCGGCTGCGCGCGGAAACGACCGCGAGCAGTTCCTCGAAGGGATAGTCGACGTAGCGGCCCTCGCTCGCGCGCGCGCCGCGCGGGATCGTGAAGAGTCGGCGCAGCGCCATGACGTGATCGAGCCGTAGCGCCCCGGCATGGGCCATGTTGTGCGCGAGCATCGCCGAGAAGCCGGCGCCGCCGTCCCGGAGCATCGCGTCGGGCCGCGGCGGCGGTAAGCCCCAGTCCTGGCCCGCGGGGCCGAGGGGATCGGGCGGCGCGCCGACGTGCGACGCGAGGTCATACGCGCCGGGATCCGCCCAAACGTCGGCGGCGTCGGCTGCGACGCCGACGGCCACGTCGAGGTAGAGCCCGATCGCGAGCGCGCTCGCGCCGCGCGCGACCCATGCGAGCTGATCTTCGGTCAGCCACTGCAGATACTTGTAGTACTCGACGCGCTTGCGCGCGCGCGCCGCCCATGTCCGCACCTCCCCCGAGCCCGCGTCGCGATACGCGGGCGGCCACTGCTGCCAGTGCCGCGAGCCGCCGGGCTCGCGCGCGAATCGCTCGGCGAGCGCCTGATGCACGGCAAAGCGTTCGAGGCGTTCGCCGCCGTCCGCGACGTAGGCGCGAAAGGTCTCGGTCCGCGCCGGATCGCCGCCCGCGCGCAGCACGTCGTAGCAGACCTCGAGTGCGGACCACTTGGCGCGCGCGGCGCGCGCGTATTCGACGTGCGCGCTCGCGCGCAACGCAGCGAGCTGCGCGCTGAATGCCGGCGAGGCGACGCGGTCGCGCAGCGCCGCCGCGGCAGGCGTGTTGCCGCGGAACTCGGGCACGCGCTCGACGTCGAGGTAGATCGGATTGAGGAACGAGCGGCTCGTCGGCGAGTACGGGCTCGCGGCCTCAGGTTCGAGATAGTGGAGCGCGTGCAGCGGCCCGACGCCGACGAGATCGGCCCCGAGCACCCCGGCGCGCGCGACGACCGCGGCGAGATCGGTGAAGTCGCCGACACCCCAGTTGCGCGGCGAGCGCAATGCGTACAGGTTGAGGCCGAAGCCCCAGGCGCGCCCGGCGGCGAGCGCCGGTGGCACGTACGCGCTCACGGCATCGGTTCCGGCGTGGATCGAAAGAGCGCGAGCGCACGGCCCGCGAGGGCATGCGTGCCGTCGGTCGGTAGCGGCGCGCCGACGTCGGTTTCCGGGCTACCCGCGGTATCGACGAGCAGCTCCCAGCCGCCATGGTTCGCCGGGAGCTCGAGCGCCTCGCCGTGACTCGCGGCGTTGAGGAACAAGCAGAAGAGCGGCTCGAGCGCGGCATCGGGTCCGCTGCCGAAGAGAAGGCCGAGCACGCGTCGCCCGCGGTCGTGCCAATCGGCCTCGACCATCTCACGACCGTCGGGTCGCAGCCACGTCACATCCTTGCGCGTACCGCCGGCAATCGGTTCGCCGGTGAAATACGTTTCGCGTCGGAACGCATCGTGTTTACGGCGCAGCGCGAGCAGCGCCGTGACGAAGTCGTGCAGCGCCGGATCTCGCGGCGAATCCCACTCGAGCCATGCGAGCGGATTGTCCTGACAGTACGCGTTGTTGTTGCCGAGCTGCGATTTACCGAGCGAGTCGCCGGCGAGGAGCATCGGCACGCCCTGCGAGAGCAGGAGCGTCGCGAGCAGGTTCCGCACCTGGCGCGCGCGGAGCGCTTCGATCTCGCGATCGTTCGTCGGACCCTCGACGCCGCAATTCCAGCTATTGTTGTCGTCGCTGCCGTCGGCGCCGTTCTCGCCGTTCTGATCGTTGTGCTTGCCGTTGTAGCTCACGAGATCGCGCAACGTGAAGCCGTCGTGCGCCGTGACGAAATTGATCGACGAGCGTACGTGCCTCCCGCCGCTGCCGAAGATCTCGCTCGAGCCCGTCAGCCGCGCGGCGAGCTCGGGCACGAGACCGTCGTTCCCCTGCCAGAAGCGGCGGATGGCCGTCCGATATTTGTCGTTCCATTCCGACCAGCCGGCCGGGAAATTGCCGAGCTGGTAGCCGCCGAGCCCGACGTCCCATGGCTCCGCGATGAGCTTGACGCGCGCTAGCGTCGGATCTTGCGCGACGGCGGTGAGGAACGGGCTGCTCGCGTCGTAGCCGTGCCGGCCGCGCGCGAGCGCCGGTGTGAGATCGAAGCGGAAGCCGTCGACGTGCATCTCCTCGACCCAGTAGCGCAGCGAGTCCATGACCAGCTGCAGGACGCGCGGCGTCTCGAGCGCGAGCGTGTTGCCGCAGCCGGTGGCGTCGTCGTAGAACCGACGGTCAGCCGCGAGCCGATAGTACGAGAGATTGTCGATGCCCTTAAACGAGAGCGTCGGGCCCACGTGGTTCCCCTCGGCCGTGTGATTGTAGACGACGTCGAGAATAACTTCGATGCCCGCACGGTGGAACTGCTTGACCATCGTCTTGAACTCGTGGATCGAATCGCCGCTGAGGTACTTCACCTCGGGGGCGAAGAAGCCGATCGAACTGTAGCCCCAATAATTGCGCAATCGCTTCTCGACGAGATAACGATCATCGACCGCCATGTGTACGGGCAGGAGTTCGATGGCGGTTACGCCGAGGCGCGTAAAGTAGTCCAGTACCGGGGGTGAGGAGAGCGCGAGATACGTGCCGCGCATCGGCTGCGCGATGTCGGGAAACTGCATCGTGAAGCCGCGCACGTGCGTCTCGTAGATCACCGTGTTCCGCCAGGTCGTGCGTGGCGGCCGATCGTCGCCCCACGTGAACGCGCCGTCCACCACCACGCACTTCGGCATGCCCGAAGCGTCGTCGCGGCGATCAAAGCTGAGGTCGCCGCGTGGTGCGCCGATCCGGTAGCCGTAATGGGCGTCGCTCCAGCGAAGCGCCCCCGCGAAGGCCTTCGCGTACGGATCGACCAGCAGCTTGTTCGGATTGAAGCGATGGCCGGCGCTCGGTTCGTACGGCCCGTGCACGCGATAACCGTAGCGCTGGCCCGGCCGCGCCTCCGGCAGATAACCGTGCCAAACGCCGTCGGTATAGCTCGGGAGAACGACGCGCTGCAGCTGGCGGCGGCCGCGCGCATCGAAGAGGCAGAGCTCGACGCGCTCCGCGTGCGCCGAGAAAAGCGCGAAGTTGACGCCCGTGCCGTCCCACGTCGCGCCGAGCGGATAGGGGACTCCGGCCTCGATCGTCGTGCCGCGCGCCGAGATCACTGCTGCGTCGCCTCATATTCGGCGGTCTGCTGCACGAGCTTCGCAACGAGCGACGTCCAGCCGGTCTGGTGCGACGCGCCGACGCCTGCGCCGTTATCGCCGTTGAAGTACTCGTAGAAGAGGATGAGATCGCGGAAGTGCGGATCGGTCTGGAACTTCTGCGTGCCGCCGTTGAACGCGCGCCGGCCTTCCTCGTCGCGCGTGAAGATCTCGACGAGCCGGCGCGAGAGTTCGGCTGCGATCGCCCAGAGCGTCATCATGTTTCCGGAGCGCGTCGGGAACTCAACTTTCAATTCGTCACCGTAATAAAAGTGGAAGACCTGCAGCGCCTCGATGATGAGATAGTTGATCGGCATCCAGACCGGACCGCGCCAATTCGAGTTCCCGCCGAACATCGCCGTGCGCGACTCGGCGGGATCGTAGTCGATCCGGAACTGCTTGCCGTCGATGGCGACGACGGGATGCTCGCGGTGGTATTTCGAGAGCGAGCGGATTCCGTGATCGCTCAGGAATTCGTCCTCGTCGAACATGACGGCGAGGATACGTTTGAGCCGGTCCTCGCTCACGACGGCGAGGAGCCGGCGCTGCTCCGTTCCCTCGCGCGTGAGGCTCGCGACGCAGCCGGCGAGCTCGGGCCGGTGCGCGACGAACCATTCGAGGCGGCGTTCGAAGGCCGGTAGCGCGGTGACGGCTTCCGCCCGGACGGCCTGCACGGCGAAGAGCGGGACGAGGCCGACGAGTGAGCGCACGCGTACGGGAGTCCTCTCGCCGTCCACGCCGACGACCTGATCGTAGTAGAAGCCGTCGTCGTCGTCCCATAAGCCCCAACCGTTGCCCGACTCGTTCATGGCGTTGGCGATGTACAGGAAGTGCTCGAAGAACTTCGTCGCGACGTCCTCGTAGGTCGCATCGTGGTTCGCGAGCTCGATGGCGATCGCGAGCATGTCGAGCGCGTACACCGCCATCCAGCTCGTCGAGTCGGACTCGATGAGCGTTCGACCGCCGGGCAGCGGCTCGCTGCGATCAAAGATCCCGATGTTGTCGAGGCCCATGAAGCCCCCGGTGAAGACGTTCTTGCCGTTGGGATCCTCGCGATTGACCCACCAAGTGAAATTCATCAGCAGCTTTTGGAAGACGCGCTTGAGGAAGTCGACGTCGCCCAACCCGTACATCTTGCGTTCGATCTCGTAGACGCGCAGCGCCGCCCAGGCCTGCACGGGCGGATTCGCATCGGAGAAGCTCCACTCGTACGCCGGCAGCTGGCCGCTCGGATTCATGTACCACTCGCGCTCGAGCGTGAGCAGCTGGTTCTTCGCGTAGGATGGATCGACGAGCGCGAGGACGATCGTGTGAAACGCGAGATCCCACGAGGCGAACCACGGATACTCCCACGTGTCGGGCATCGAGAGGATGTTGTCGGCGTAGAGGTGCTGCCACGTGTGGTTCCGACCGTCCAGCCGCTCGTCCGGGGGCGTCGGCTGCGACGGATCGCCGCGCAGCCAGTCGCGGATCACATAGTAGTAATACTGCTTGGACCACAGGACGCCCGCAAACGCGGCTCGCTGCACGGCCCGCTCGTCGGCGGGCACCTCGAAGGCCGTCAGCCCCGCATAGAATCGATCGGCGTCGACGCGCCGCTCCGCGAGCGTCCGATCGAGCGCCTCGGCGGTCACGTCGGGATACGGCGTCGCGCTCGCGTCGTCTTCGGCGAGGTGAAGCCGAACGGTCTCGCTCGCGCCCGGTGCGAGCTCGAAGACGTAGTGCAGGCCGAGCTTCGAGCCGCCGTCCTGCGACACGGCGCCTTCGTCGCCGTGCACGATCGCGCGATCGATTCCGCTTTTAACGTGCGGCCCCGCATTCGTCCCGCCGAAGAGCGCCGCGACGTCGGTTTCGTTCTCGGTGAAGAGCGTCCGCGGCGCGCCGTCGGCCATCAGGCGGTAAGCGCCGAGCTCGGGATGCGAGGCGATGAAGCCGCGGCCGTCCTTCGCGTGCGCGATTCTCCCGTGATGACCGTCTTCGCTCCAGGACCATTCGTTGCGGTACCAGAGCTGCGGCACGAGGTGCAGCGTCGCCGGGGCCGCGCCGCGATTGGTCGCGACGATCTTGATGACGAGGTCGGTCGGCGTCCGCTTTGCATACTCGATCGCGACGTCGAAATACGCGTCGTCGTCGAAAATTCCCGTATCGACGAGCTCGAACTCGGGCTGGAGCCGGTCGCGCGCGGCGTTCTCCCGGACGAGCCGCTCGTAGGGGAACGCGGCCTGCGGATACTTGTAGAGCGCGCGCATGTACGCGTGCGACGGGACGTTGTCCAGGAAGTAGTAGAGCTCTTTAACGTCTTCCCCGTGATTGCCCTGGTGGCCCGAGAGCCCGAAGAAACGCTCCTTAAGCACCCGGTCGCGGCCGTTCCACAGCGCCGGGGCGAAGCACAGCCGCTGGTGTTTGTCGCTGATGCCGAGAATGCCGTCTTCACCCCAGCGGTATGCGCGCGCGTGGGCATGCTCGAACGGCAGGTAGCGCCACGCGTCGCCATCGGCGGAGTAGTCCTCCCGGACGGTGCCCCATTGGCGCTCGCTGAGGTAGGGACCCCACAGCGACCAGTGCGCTTCGCGGCGGCTCTCGGCTTCGATGCGCTCCCGTTCGGGGTTCCACTTCATGACCGCGGCTTCTCCTTCGGGGCCGCCCCTCTTCCCGCAGCAGTGAGCGGCGCGACGGTTCACGCGCCGTCGATACGGCCCGCGCCATCCCCGCCGATATGCGAAGGTGAAAGGCTGGAAACGATGCAGCTTCGCGGCGCAGCCGCCACGATCGCGCGACTCCGGTTCGATGATGAGACCGAGCGGGCGTTCGAGATCGCGGTCTTGCCGGTGCGGCTGCGCGACTTCACGTGGATCGGCCTCCTGGCGCTCGTACTCTACGACGCCTTTATCGTCATCGATTGCTTCGCTTGGCCCGACGTCATCGCGTTTGCGGCAATCATGCGCTTCGGCGTCGTCACCCCGAGCGGGCTCGCGCTCATCGCGTTCGCGCAGGCCCGGCCCACGAGCACGGCGTCCTGCGAGTGGGCGGGCGCGGCGTTCGTTGCCGTCGCCGGCGGCGCGCTCGACGTGATGATCGCCGTGAGTCGGGCGCCGCACGCGGTCGAAGGCTCGATCGGGCTCCTGGTCGTCTTCATCTTTGCGGGCGCCATCTTGCGCCTGCGCTTCATTCCCGCGCTCGTCGCGACCGGCGCGGCGTACGCCGGCTACGCCGCCGTGGCGCTGACGACGCCGACCTTCACCACCGGCTCACGCGTGGTCGGGCTCGCGTACGTCGGCGCGGCCGCGGCGTTCTCGCTCTTCGCGAACTGGCGGTACGAACATCACGAGCGGCTCGCCTATCTCGCCGACATGCGCGAGCGCGAGCTCAGCGCGAATCTCGAGCGCCAGAACGCGAAGCTCGTCGAGCTCTCCGAGACCGACCCGCTGACCGGAATCGCGAATCGCCGTGCGATGACGACGCGGCTCGATGCGCTGATGGCCGATCGCGAGCGCATCAGTCTCTCGATCTTCATGATCGACATCGATTACTTCAAGGCGTACAACGACCGGTACGGGCACATCGCGGGCGACGCGTGCATCCGCAGCGTGGCCGCGACGATCGCACTCGTGCTGCGCGGCCGGCACGACACGATCGCGCGCTACGGCGGCGAGGAGTTCCTGGCGGCCGTCGTCGACGCGAGTCCCGACACGGTCGCACGGATCGCCGAGCGGATGCGGGGCGCGGTCGAGGACCTCGCAATCGCGAGCGTCGGTGCGCAGCCCTACGGTCGGGTGACCGTGAGCATCGGAGTCGCGCGCAGTGACGCCGAGCCGCACCAGATAGCGGCGATGATCGCGCGCGCCGACGCGGAGCTCTATCGCGCGAAGGCCGCCGGTCGCAACTGCATCGGCCTGGACTTCGCACGTCTACCGACGGTAGATGGCTCCGCCGAGCTTCTCGGCCTGCGGGTCGATGCAAGGTAATGGGTCAGGAGGTGACTCGCTCGCGTCCCAGCGGCTCGAACGGAATGACCCGAACGAGTCGCGGTCGGTACGTCGCGAAACGTCGCGCCACATGATCCGCCTCGTCGGCGACAAGGCCGCGGAAGCCGAGTAGTGCCGCCAGCCGATAGCGCGCCGTCGACGAGTTCCTCACGAATCGTTCGAGCGCTCGGCGCGCAGCGCGAGGGCGATGCCCGCGAGCAGCAGCGCCGCGCCGAGCGCGAGCCACGGACCGATCGTCTCGCCGAACACGAGTGCCGCGAGCCCGGCCGCGATCGCGGGCTCGAGCAGCGTCGAGATCGCGACGGTCGTCGGCGAGAAGTCGCGTAGCGCCCGAGCGAGTGCCGTATGCCCGAGCAACTGCGAGACGAAGGCCATTCCGGCGACGCCGAGCCACGCACGGCCGTCACCGAGCGCCGGCGGCGGCTCGTGCAGGACGCCGGCGCCGATGACGAGCGCGAGCGCCGCCCAGCCGTAGGTGCGCAGGACGATGTCACCCGTCGGCAGCGCATCCGAGCCGCTGCTCCCGGTCGCCCGGACGAGTTCGAGATACGCCCCGATGGCGAGCGCCCCGGCGAGCGCGAGTGCCTCGCCGAGCGCCTCATGGCCGGGCACGGGCGCGACGCCGGTCGGCACGCCGACGACGACCGCAACGCCGGCGAACGCAACCGCCAGCGCGATGCCGAGCGCGCGAGAGGGCAGCCGTCGGGTGCGGATCGCGGTCGCGAACGCGAGCCAGAGCGGCGTCGTCGTCACCAGCAGCGTCGAACGCGCGACCGACGTGAATTCGAGCGAGGCGATCCAGGCGCCGAAGTGCGCTGCGAGCGCGAGGCCAGCGAGCCCCAGTGCGAGCTCGCGCCCCCGGCCGAGCGGTCGCGCGCGCGCGCCGAGCGCGACGAGCGCGAGCGTCGCGAGAACGAGCCGCAGCGCTGAGACGGCGATCGGACCCGCGCCCCCCAGCGCGAGCCGCGCGAAGATCGCCGCCGCCCCGATCGCGAGCTGACCGCCCAGGAGCCGCAGGATCGGCACGCCCCGCGGTTGCCCGTTGACAGGGTGCGTCCTGCCCCGTATTGTAGTGAAATCCTCGCGGGAGCCCGTCGTGTCGGGCTGAGAGGGCGATGGTAATCGCCGACCGCCGAACCTGATCCGGCTCGCACCGGCGGAGGGAGAGGCGGCCGTCATCTTATTTCGACCGGAGACGACATGGCCGTAGCACAGACCGACTTGCACGCCGCGCCCAAACGCGCCGGCGGCGCGCGACGCACGTATTCCGTCGGATCCGATCCGACCATCCGCGTGCCGATGCGCGAGGTGCTGCTCACCAACGGCGAGAGCCACGTCCTCTACGATACGAGCGGCCCGTACGGCGATCCGAGCGTCGCGACCGACGTTCGGCTCGGCCTCGCCCCGATCCGCGCGCCGTGGATCGCGCGCCGCGGCGACACGGACGAGCTCGCCAAAGCTTCGTCGCTGTATCGTCTGGGTCGCGAGGCAATGTCTGAACTCGAGGCCGTCCGCTTCAAAGCAACGCGCAATCCGCGCCGTGCGAAGCCGGGCCAGAACGTGACGCAGATGCATTACGCGCGGCGCGGTCAGATCACGCCCGAGATGGAATACGTGGCGCTGCGCGAGGGCTGCGAGCCAGAAAAGGTCCGGAGCGAGATCGCGCGCGGGCGGGCCGTGCTCACCGCGAATATCAACCATCCCGAGCTCGAGCCGCAGATCATTGGCCGCGAGTTCCTCGTCAAGATCAACGCGAACATCGGTAATAGCGCCGTGACTTCGTCGATCGAAGAGGAGGTCGAGAAGATGACGTGGGCGACGAAGTGGGGCGCCGACACCGTTATGGATCTCTCGACGGGCAAGAACATTCACGAGACGCGCGAGTGGATCTTGCGCAACGCGCCGGTCCCGATCGGTACGGTGCCGATCTATCAGGCGCTCGAGAAGGTCAACGGCAAGGCCGAGGAGCTCACGTGGGAGCTCTATCGCGACACGCTCATCGAGCAGGCGGAGCAGGGCGTGGATTACTTCACGATCCATGCGGGCGTGCTTTTACGCTACGTGCCGATGACCGCGAAGCGCGTGACGGGCATCGTGTCACGCGGCGGCTCGATCCTCGCGAAGTGGTGCCTCGCGCATCACCGGGAGAACTTCCTCTACACGCACTTCGAAGACATCTGCGAGATCATGAAAGCGTATGACGTCACGTTCTCGCTCGGCGACGGATTACGGCCCGGCTGTCTCGCCGACGCGAACGACGACGCGCAGTTCGGCGAGCTCGACACGCTCGGCGAGCTCACGCAGGTCGCGTGGAAGCACGATGTTCAGGTGATGATCGAGGGACCGGGCCACGTGCCGATGCACCTGATCAAAGAGAACATGGACCGTCAGCTCGAGAAGTGCGCCGAGGCGCCATTCTACACGCTCGGGCCGCTCACGACCGACGTCGCGCCGGGCTACGATCACATCACGAGCGCGATCGGCGCCGCGATGATCGGCTGGTTCGGCACGGCGATGCTCTGCTACGTGACGCCGAAAGAGCACCTGGGGCTGCCGAACAAGCAGGACGTCAAGGACGGCGTGATCGCGTACAAGATCGCGGCGCACGCGGCCGACGTCGCGAAGGGCCATCCGCACGCCCGCCACTGGGACGACACGCTCTCGAAAGCGCGCTTTGAATTCCGCTGGGAAGATCAGTTCAATCTCTCGCTCGATCCAGAAACTGCGCGCTCGTTTCACGACGAGACGTTGCCGGCCGACGGTGCGAAGGTCGCGCACTTCTGCTCGATGTGCGGCCCGCATTTCTGCTCGATGAAGATCACGCAAGAAGTCCGGGAATACGCGGAGCGCGGCATGGCCGAAAAGTCCGCCGAGTTCGTCGAGAGCGGCGCCGAGGTCTACGTTTCCGCCTCGGCGTAGTCCGCTAGGCAGTCGAGACCAAAGGAACGTGGCCTTGACGAGGTTTCACGATGAGCGCGATGGACCAATCGCATATAAGACTTCGTTGAAGATTGGAATCGGATACGTAGCTTTACATCGATGCTGCAATCGGCTTCCTTGACGCGCTAATACGTCTTCGGTGCGCCTCTTTTGGAGACGTTTTGAACTTCGCGTGCCTCGATCGCTGTGCACCTGGAACGCCACGAACGCGCGTTGTTTCGGATGCTTGTCGCGCGCGACCATCGCGCCCTTACTTCCGCCACGAGAAAGTTCCGCCTCAGCATCCGCATCGATCGCGGCCGCGTCGGCTTTCCATCGCCGCTCGTTCGACATCAGGATTCCGGGCGGGCGGTTTCTGTCTTCTAGCAGGCTGGAACGGTGACGGCAGCGCCCGTGGATACCGAGAGCGCCGAACACGTGAAGCCCAAAAACACCCTATTTGTATGGAGCACACCGGCCGACGCGTGATGCCTTAGAAGCGATTTGCCGCACTCGTCATAAAGCGACGCGACACGCATCAAGCGCTGCGTATAGTCGACCGGATGGATGGGATCTGGATTCGACCTATGAGCCGCAGAACACGTCGAGATCGATGCGCCGGCGAGTCGATACTCGACAACGTCTTGATCGCTCACGCCATACGACGTGTAGCCCCCGGCGCTCGTCTCGGCGGCAACACCAACGGTCACATCCCCGAGAACGGACGCAAGACTGAAGATCAATGCCATTGCAGCTTTCAGAAACACGGGGCCCTCTCGTGAAAACAGTGGCGGACGGCTACCGAAAGAAACCGTGCCCGCGTTAATGACCGCCAGCCCCAACTCTCGAGTTGAGCAAGCTACCGCTCTTAACCGACATCGTCGCGCCCGCCGCAACCGCCTTCGACATGCACTCTCGACGGAAATCAGACGGGCTCGATACGCGCGGAATCACGTTCTTCCCTTGTTGCTGGTCGGCACCGCTCGCTAAGCTACCCCTGTTCACGTTGGTCCTGCTCCCCGCCGTCTCGCTCCCCGATACGTTGGCGCCCGATGGTACCGCCGCCCTCGTGTATTGATTCGTGCGGGTGTTCAAGAGCACGACCGGATCGCCGTGATCGCATCCCAACTTTCTGAGACTGTTTTGGGATGCCTCCGCCCCGCGCGACGCATCCGCAGTACCTTCCGCGGCGATCGCCGGTTCAAAAGCCCCCAGGAGCAGTCCCGCCGATAACATGGCCATCGTCACTTTGTTCATGTAACCCTTTCCTTCGTAACAGGGAGTTCGTACCCAGACAAACGCACGCGTATCCACGGACGTTCGAATCGGACCATGATCAGCGTCAGAAACTCCTGGATTTGAAAGAGATTTCCGCTTGCTATGCTGAAAGCCAGACGAAAGCTTCGTATGCTTCACTCTTGGGACAACATCGCATATTTTGGGTGAGAGAGGAATGGATGGTACGACCACTGTTTCTAAAGGGCGCTCCTTTATTCGTATTGGCGCTCGTATTTATGAGCGGCCCGGTCCTTGCAGACCAAACGGACGATTTAAAGGCGCAAATCCAAGTCCTCAACGCGCAGATCCAGTCGATTCAAAACCGCCAAAACGCCGAAAACCCGCCTCAGCCGGATACTGCGGCCCCGGCCGGAGCGACGCCGGCTCCTTCGAATAGAGTCGTCGGCGGCGATTTTCCGGGATCGTACAAGCTTCCGGGTACCGACACGTCGTTCGCCATTCACGGCTTCGTCGATTTTCAAGCGTTCTACGACCCGGATCAATACCTCGGCGGCAAATTCCAAGTCGGTCTCGCCGTGCCGAACGGTCCGGCCCAGCGGCAAACGCAAGGGACGTACCATTTTCACGACAAGCTGACGCGGTTCGGCTTCGAAACGCGCACGCCGACGAGGTATGGCGAGCTTCGTACCGTTCTCATCCAGGATCTCTACGGGTATTTCTTTGGAAATATCCCGGGCCAGTGCGCAAACAATCTTGGCGTCTGCGACGGCTTGGTCGGCGGCGGCTCGATCCAAAACTTCAACTTCGCTCCGAGAAATTTGTACGCCTACGGCATACTCGGTCGCGTCCTCGTCGGGCATTACCTCTCGAACTTCATCGATGAAGAAGATCAAGAGGAAGTCCTCGACACCAGCGGCCCGGCAGGCGTCCCCGCGCAGCAGTTGCCACAGGTCCGCTACACCATGCCGCTCGGCAAGGGGTTCTTCTCACTCTCGGCAGAGTCTCCGGCGACCGAATACGCATTCGCCAATGCGGCCACGGCGACGACTCCCGCAACGGCGAGCGTCGAGAATCCGTCGGTCTACAACCCGCGTCCCGACTTTACGGCGAAGTACAACATCGATGCGCCGTGGGGTCATGCGATGGTTTCGGGGACGCTTCGCAAGCTCGCATACGATGACGGTAACGATCACCGCAGCGTGGCCGACGGCGCCGGGATGATGGCTGGTGGGACAATCGCCTTCCACGACGGCGTCTCGAGCGCCGGCGGCCTGACGTGGTTCGGCAGCGGCATTCAAAAGTACACGCCGGACGACTTCGTTCCGGTCTCGAGCTTGCAAATCAACAACATCGGAACCGCGCAGCAATCGGTCGTCACCGCGAACGAACACGGTGAGGCAGCCTTCATCTCTCACGTGTTCAGCCCGTACGTACGAGCAAATGCGGGCGTCGGCCTGAACTACAACTATTGGGCGCCGTTCATTCCAGCGGACATCTCCCAGCCGATTCAGACGAAGACGATTCACGTCAACATGATTTGGAGCCCGGTGCCGCAAGCCGACTTCGGTTTCGAATTCATCCACGGCGTGAAATCGTATCGGGAGTCGCTCGCCCTGCCGTCGACGGGAATCAGCCGGCTACAGACGGAGGCCAAGTTCAAGTTCTAGCTCGACCCCGGTTGTAACGCGCAGCCGGTCGCCGTTGGGCGTTCCGGTTGCGCGTGAAGCCAAGCGGGTTTAGGGCGCCCGGTTTCCGCGGAACAGTATCGAAGAGATGCGCGATAACCGTCGGTGCGGCCGTTTCCGAAGCGGGCTCGCCGCTGCGAATTCGTTGACTCTCGTGGTTGCGATGTTCGTCGTGCCGCTTGCCGGAAGGGCCGCCGCGCTCGAGCCCTCTCCCGATATCTCGCCGGCGCCCGTCATTCGTTGCTCGGCCGACGCGCTCTATCTCGAAGACCGGTATGAGTCCGTTCAGGTCGGAGGTCGGACGCTTTCGGAAGACACCGTACTTGGCGGCCCGGCCGTATGCGTCGGTCTTGCGACGACGGATTCGAGCAACGTCCGCGTCGTGGTGCAACGCAAAGGCCAATTCGCGACGATCCGCATCATCGCGTTGCGTGACGGCTTCGCGAACGTGAGCGTCGCCGCCGCGAACGGCCGCAAGATCGGCGATATTCGGGTCTCGGTCTATCCGCGCGAACTTCATGTCAATCGGGGCAGATAACTCGGGCAAATCCGCTCGATCGCGGCCAAGCGCCGGGCTCGGAATCGTGTGGAAAACGGTCGACGAACGACCGGTCGAGCGATTTTATCGTTCGCGGGTCCGCGTGTCGTTCGTCGGATCGACCGTTTGCGAGACTTCGAAGATCTCAAAAACCCCGATAAACACCTGAGATCGCTTCGGCTCGCCCGATGCTGAGATCGGCGGATCGCGCGGTACGGTACCGGATCGCCGCGCAGTCCGGGCGCCTGAATTGGTCCGAACGTGCAGCTGATGCAGTGGGCTTGGTCGCCTCGCGATGCAGTGACGCCGCTGCGTTTGCCGTCCCGTTATGAACAACGCAACGGTGCCTTCGCGAGGCCGATGACGATCTGGCGCGGATCCATCGGCTCGGCCGACCGCGAGCGCGTCGGGCGTCGGGCACAGGAGCGACCCCAATCCGCGAGCCTTGCAGGGGGGACGGCAACGAACGATCCCCGTTCCGGGCGCTCGTTCTTAGTTCATTCGCCCGAGCGGCGACGTTGCCGTTACCGGATGGGGATGCCTTGACGGTTATCTAGCGTTAATCCGGCAACGTTTGGCCGCGCGTTTCGAGCGCGAACGGAATGACGAATAGTCCGACGCCGAACGCAACGGCGGTCAGGGCCACGGGCGTCCCGAGCGTCCCCATGTTGCGCACCGCACTCGCGATGCCGAAATTGATGCCGGCACCGATGAAGCGGCCGACCGATGTCGCGAAAGCGAACGCCGTCGCCCGAACGCTCGTGCCGTATTGCTCGGGAAGCCACAGGCTAAAAAGCGCGAAATTGCCGCCCGCGAAGCCGAGAAAGAACAACGCGACGATGAACGGCGTCAAGCCGTGCGGGAGGTAGAACGCCCAGCCGAACGCGACGACGATCGTGCACAGCATCCCGGCGAAGTATGCGGCGAGCGCTGCGCGGCGACCGATGCGTTCGGCGATCAGCGGTGCGGCGAGGCATCCGAGGATCGTTCCGATCGATAAGACGGCCGTGCCGAACGATGCCAGCCGAATCGCGGCGACCTTGCTGTAGCCCGCGGCCTTCGCAAGCTGGATAATCGCCGTGGGCTCATAGACGGCGCCGGCCCAGAGACCGGCGATCGCGACCGTGACGAGGAGCGCATTGACGATCGTCCGACGGCGATGGACGTTATCGAAGATCGTCGCGAGCGGATTGACGTGTCGCGCCGTCGTCGCGGCACGTTCCCAGCGCTCCGGCTCCTTCACGCGCGCGATCGTGTAGAGGGCGACGACGACCGGGAAGAGCCCGGCCAGAAACATCGCGCGCCAACCATAAGTCGCACCGATCGTAAAATTCAAAGCTGCGGCAATGAAGAAGCCGCAGTAGTAGCCGGTCTGTAAATATCCGGCGCCCATTTTGCGCCGATCCTCCGGCCACGCTTCGGCGACGTACGTTCCTGCCATCGCCCATTCTCCACCGATACCGATGCCGGCGATGAAGCGAAACAGGCCGAGTTCCCACACGTTCTGCGCGAGTGCCGCGGCGCCGGTGAAGACCGCGAAGATCAAGATCGTGAGCGCGAGCGTTTTCGTCCGGCCGATGCGGTCGCCGACCGGGCCCCAAAGAAACGCGAGACCCCAGCCGGCTAAGAACAGCGCAAATAGGATCGATCCGACGAAAGCAACGTTTGCCGGCGTTCCAACCATGCCCGATTTCGGCAGCAATTCCGTCAACGCGGGCGCGAGCACGAGCGCGTAGATGAACGAGTCCATGCCGTCGAGTGTCCAGCCCGACCACGACGCCCAAAAGCCCGCAATTTGCTGACGCGAGAGCCGAGAACGAGTACGCATGGCTTGTACCGGATCGCCTAAAATCAACGCCGGGTCCTTTCGCGATCGGTCACGCGCCGGGAAGCACAGAACCGGTTTGCTGCGTAACGCAAGAAACGATACTGCCCAATACTTTACGTTCGATGGAACGATATCCGGCATCGATCAGCAATTGCAACGGCCGCTGCCGCGCCTGTGACGAAAGGTAGACGATGCCGACCGTCCGAGTGGCGGCGACGGACGCTTGAAGCGGCACGTGCGCGACTCGAGCGTGTGCGTGGTCCCCGATCCGCGCCGGCAACACCGCGACTGCGAGGTGCGCCCCTACGAGCCCTTCGACGGTGAAGATGTCGTCCACCGTGAAGGCGATCCGCGGCTCGAAGCCGGCACGCACGCACGCCTCGAGCATAAACCGTCGCGAGCCGAAGCCTTGACGTAGTGCGGCGAAGGGTCGGTCGCGCACGTCGCGCAGATGGACTTCCGCGCGGCCCGCAAGCGGATCGGAGCGCGGGACGCACAGCACGTAGGGGTCGTCAAACAAGGGCACGGCCGCAACTTCCGGTTGGTCGGGGATCGGCGCCACGCAGACGGCATCGAGTTCGCCCCCAAGAAGCGCGTCGACGAGCGCATCGGTCGCCCCGTGACGCGTTTCGATCTGCATGGCGGGCTCGTGGCGGAGCACGTCCGCAAGGAGATCCGGCAAGACGCGCAGGCCGAGCGAATACATATATCCGACGCGCAACAGGTGGTGCTCGCGTCCCGCTGCCGAGCGCACAACGTCCACGGCTTCGTCTCGCGCACGCAGCACACGCGTGGCCTGTTCCGCCAGGATCCGCCCGGCATGGAGCAACCGTACACGCCGGCCGTCCCGGCGCACGAGCGGCACGCCGAGTCGCGATTCGAGCGCGCGGACCGCTCGTTGGACGGCAGGTACGCTCAAATCGAGCGAGTCGGCCGCGCGGCCGAAATGCTCGCGTTCCGCGAAGGAGAGAAAAATTTGCAGCTCGCGGAAACTCGGCGACTCGGGGTGCATGCACCGCCGTTCGACCGCTCTCCGCACGTTCATTGCGCACGGCGTAACGACGAACGCAGAGGGGGTACTTGATGAGGTCGCCGTCTCGGCTTACGATGAGACCATGGCTTCCGTGTCGCCACCTTCGTGGAAACGCCGGGCCGCCGCGAAGGCGGAACGTCTGGACGGTGCGGCGCACTTGATTCGCCGTAAGGCGGTTGCGACCGAAGACGTGGTGGCACTGCTCGAGGCCGTCGTCCGACCGAACGACCGTGTCTGCCTCGAGGGCGACAATCAGAAACAAGCCGACTTTTTATCGCGCTCGCTCGCCGCGACGGATCCCTCGCGCGTGCACGGGCTGCACCTCTTGATCTCCGTTTTGGGCCGGGCCGAGCATATCGATCTCTTCGAGCTGGGCATCGCTGACCGCGTCGATTTCTCGTATTCGGGGCCTCAGAGCTTGCGGCTGGCGCAACTCGTGAGCGACGGGATCGTCCGCATCGGCGCGATCCACACCTACATCGAACTCTTCGGCCGTTATTTCATGGATCTCACGCCGAACGTCGCGCTCGTCGCGGCCGATGCGTGCGACGCCGACGGCAACCTCTACACGGGCACCAATACGGAAGAGACGCCGACGATCGTCGAAGCGACCGCCTTTAGCGGCGGCATCGTCATTGCCCAGGTAAACGAACGCCGCGACACGTTGCCGCGCGTTGACGTGCCCGGCTCGTGGATCGACGTCGTGGTGGTCGCCGATCGGCCGTACGCGATCGAGCCTTTGTTCACGCGGGATCCCGAGGCGATCGACGACGTCCAGGTGTTGATGGCGATGCTCGTCATTCGCGGCGTGTACGAGCGCCATCGCGTCCGCCGTCTCAACCACGGCATCGGCTTCGACACGGCGGCCATCGAGTTAATCTTACCGACCTACGGCGAAGCGCTCGGACTTCGCGGCGAGATCTGCACGCACTGGGCGCTCAATCCGCATCCGACGCTTATTCCGGCGATCGAATCGGGCTGGATCGAGAGCGTTCACTGTTTCGGCGGCGAACTCGGCATGGAACGCTACGTTGCCGAACGATCTGACATCTTCTTTACCGGCTCCGACGGTTCGTTGCGTTCCAATCGAACGTTCTGTCAACTGGCCGGCTTGTACGCGACGGATCTCTTCATCGGATCGACGCTCCAGATGGATCGGGATGCGAATTCGTCGACGGCGACGCGCGGTCGGATCTCCGGCTTCGGCGGGGCGCCGAACATGGGCAGTGACCCGCATGGACGGCGCCATTCGACGCCGACGTGGCTCGGGCTCGCGCGCGGCGAAAGCGAGATCGAACGTGGCCGGAAGCTCGTCGTCCAATTAGTTCAGACCTTTCGCGAATCCGGACGGCCGACGTTCGTCGAACGACTCGACGCAATCGACGTGGGACGGACAGCCGGCCTCGCGCTCGCGCCCGTGATGATTTACGGTGACGACGTGACGCACGTCGTCACCGAGGAGGGCGTCGCGTATCTCTATCGCGCTCGCGACGTTGACGAACGTCGCGCCGCACTCGCGGCCGTGGCGGGGGTCACGCCGATCGGCATGGAGCGCAGCAGCGTTCGAACCGAGGCGCTTCGCGCGGCGGGCATCGTCGCGTATCCCGAGGATCTCGGCGTCCGGCGCGTCGAAGCGCGGCGCGCGCTCCTTGCTGCCGGCACGATGCGCGATCTCGTACGTTGGTCGCACAACCTCTACGAACCGCCGGCGCGTTACCGGAGCTGGTAGTGCAACACTTCGTCATCGAGCGCCCGGGTGGCGTGTCCGTCGTGCGGCGAGCTCACGTCGGCGTGGTCGCCTCCGGGAATCTCGAAGTGCTGTGTGACGTGCCGTCCGAACCGCGCGCACGCATCGCGGTCACCACGACCGTCGACGGCTTCGAGGCCATCTGGCGCGCGACGCTCGAGCGGTTCCTCGCCCGCTATGAAATCGCTGCCGACATCGAGTTAGCCGATTTCGGCGCGACGCCCGCGACCGTCACACTGCGGCTCGAGCAAGCCATCGAACTAGCGACGTGACGGGGGCCGTTCGACGTCGATCGTATGCCGAGGCGACGCCGCGCGAACGGATCGCGGCGCTGACACATGCGGGCTCGTTTCGCGAGATGATCGATCCGTTCGTGCGAATGCGTTCGCCGCATCTTCCCGCGCACGGCCTCGTCGCCCAGAGCGACGACGGCGTGATCGCGGGCCGCGCGCGAGTCGGGACTCGGGACGTTGCCGTCGCGGCGATCGAGGGGCGCTTTCTCGGAGGTTCGCTCGGCGAGATCGGTGGCGCGAAGATGGCGTGCGTGCTCGAATTCGCGCGCGACGGCGCGTTGCTGCTGCTCGATACCGGCGGCATCCGACTGCAAGAAGCCAACCTCGGCATCCTCGCCGTCGCTGAGATCTGCGACGCGATCATCGCCTTGCGCGAGCGAGCGCCGGTCGTCGCGGTCATTGCCGGACGCATCGGGTGTTACGGAGGCTTGAGTATCGCCGCATCGCTCTGTTCGGCGATCATTATGACGGAGGGCGCGCGCTTCGGGCTCAACGGCCCCGAGGTCGTGGAACAGGAGGCGGGCGTCGCCGAACTCGACGCTCGCGATCGACCGACGATCTGGCGGCTCACCGGGGGCACTCGGCGGGTCGCGCAGGGCCACGCGGACGTCCTCGTCGACGATGATCTCGAGGCCGTGCGGGCGGCGGTCGACGCCGCGTTTGCGGCGCCTCGCAACCGGGAGCGTCTCGCACTCGAACGTTTACGCGTTGCGGTCGACGAAGCGGCGGAACGTTCGTGACGCGGGGCGAGATCTGGACGCAGAACATGCTCGAGACCCCGCGGGCGGTGCCGTCGGCGACGCGTTCCGTCTTGGCGGTCGATGGAACACTCGACGGCGAGCCGTGGCGCGCGATCGCCGTCGTTTCCGATGCGGAGGGAGCGTTTCCCCGGGCGCGTTCGGGTGAAGCGGGCCTCGAGGAGGGTCTCGCGCTTGCTGCTACCGTGCGCGACGCGCCCCGCGGTACGGCGATCCTCGCGATCGTCGACGTTCCCGGCCAGGCGTTCGGACGGCGCGAAGAAGCGGCGGGCCTCCACCTCATGCTCGGCGCAGCGGTCGAGGCATATGCGATGCGTCGACAAAGCGGAGAGCAGGTTTTCGCGCTGGTCGTCGGTCATGCGATCTCGGGCGCGTTTCTCGCGCACGGCATGCAAGCCGGCTGGATCGGTGCGCTGCGAGACGCGGAGATCGAGATCCACGTGATGTCGGCGGCGTCGGTCGCTCGTGTGACGCGAGCGACGCCGCAGGAAGTGGCTCGCATGGCGACGATCGTGCCCGCAACGGCCCGCGACGTGGAGACGTTCGAACGATTCGGCGCGATCGATCGGCTGTTCGCCGTTCGGGACGCGCGAACGCCGACACCGGACGAGCTCGCCCTCGTCCGCGAGACGCTCGTCGGAGCGCGAGCCGCGCACGACGGCGTACGACCGCCACGTTCTCGACTCGAGCGGGGCGGAGCGCACGAGACGCGTGCGGCCGCGCTTGCCGTCCGCGCGGCGATGCGTCGCGCGTGGGATGCGTGAACGTCTTCGCAGCGCACGATCTCATCGCCATCGATCCGGAGCGTTTCATTGCGATCCGCGACGTGCCGGCCTGGGTGTCTGGCGCGCTATCACGTTCCCCATGGGTCGTCGTGAGACGTCAGGCCGAGCCGCTCGGCATCGCCGTCGGCGTCCGTGGCACCGTTCGATCCGAGCGTTTCGCCGGCAGGGTCGACGTCTCGGACGTGCTCGACGTCCGCCGACCCGAGGACCTGCACGAGCGCCGGCCGGGAAGCGCACTCGACGATGCGTATGGCCTCGTTCGAACCGCGGCCATCTCGCTCGATCTTGCCTGTGGCCCGACAGGAGCGTACGGCTTCGAACTCGCCTCCGGCCGGCTGACGACGCACCCGGGCAGCGACCTCGACGTGATCGTCCGCGCCGACGGCGCTCCTCGCGCCGCGCTTCTCGCGTTCGCGCGCCGTTGTGTCGCGATCGGGTTGAAAACGGGCGTCATGGTCGATGCGGAAGCGACCTTTGGTGCGCGCGGCATCGCGCTCGCAGAACTCGCACTCGGCTCGCCGCGGGTCATTGCGAAGACTCCGAACGGACCGGAACTCATCGCGTGTCCGATGTAGCAGCCCTCGGCCGAGCGGCATCAGCCGCATTGCTCCGCGAACTCGCGACGACGCCGAAGCCGGGACTCGTCGATCGCGAACATTGCGGGTCGCACGGCGATCTGTGCTATGGGCGGCTGTACGCGAGCGCGCTCGCACTCGAACCGACGTTCTCCGAAATAGCGCGCACGGCCGCCGCAGCGACACCGAGCCTCGCGCTGCGCGAAGAGCTCGGTGAGATCGGTCGACGCGGCGAACGCGCGATGTTTCGCGAGAGTCTCGGCAGCAATACGCATCGTGGTGCTCTGTTCGCGGTCGGTCTCCTCGTCGCGGCGGCCGCCATGACGTCGATCGATACCGACGCATCAAGCATCGCCGAGCGAGCCGCCGCGCTCGCGCACTTCCCCGATCGCTTCGAGCCGCGGCGCTACTCGCACGGCGCGGCGGTTCGGCGAACGTTCGGGATCGACGGTGCGCGAGGCGAAGCCGCGGCCGGATTCCCGCACGCGGTGCGTGTAGCGCTGCCACGCTTGCGCGGGGGCGCGGCGGCATGCGACGCGCTCCTCGCAATCATGGCCACATGTGCGGATTCGTGCGTCCTTCATCGCGGCGGCATGTCCGGACTCGTCGTGGCCCGCTACGGCGCGCGCAAGGCCCTCGCGCTCGGCGGCAGCTCGAGCGTTGCAGGACGGGCGGCGGTTCGCGCGCTCGACGACGCGCTCGTCGCGCGCAACGTGTCGTGCGGCGGAAGCGCGGACCTCTTGGCTGCGGCATTCTTCCTGCAATCGGTCGCGAGCCCGTGACGGCGCTGCTCTTTCCCGGTCAAGGGTCACAACGTCCGAATCTGATGGGCGAGCTCGCCCGAACCTCGCTCGGCGCGGACCTGCTCGTACGCGCTTCGGCGGCACTCGCACGAGACGTCCTCGCCGAGGCGGCGACCACCGGCGAGCAACGCGGCGATCTCCTCCAGCTCGCGTTCTACCTCTGCGGAGTGGCGTCGGCGCGCGCACTCGAGCGCGCGCACGTCGGCATCGATGCGGTGGCGGGGCATTCGGTCGGCGCCTTCGCCGCCGCCGTCGCAGCCGATGCGCTCGCTTTCGAAGACGGCGTACGGCTCGTCGCACTGCGCGGCGAGACGATGACGGCCGCGTTCCCCAGCGGCTTCGGAATGGCGGCGATCGTCGGCCTCGACGAAGTCGACGTCGCGCGCGTCGTCGCGCGGAGTGCCGGCGACGATGCGTTGTTCGTCACGAACGTCAACGCGCCCGATAATATTTCGATTAGCGGCACGAGCGCGGCGATCGAGCGCGCGCTTGTCGCCGCGGCGGGCGTCGGCGCGCGCTCGGTACGACGGCTCGACGTTTCCGTTCCGTCGCACTCGCCGCTCCTAAACCAGACGCGCGACGTGCTCGCTCGAGCGCTTTCCGTCGTCGATGTGCGATCGCCCTCTCGCGTCCTCGTGGGTGGTATTGACGGACGCGTCCTACGCGACGCACGCGCCATACGCGAGGAGCTCTCCGGCGGCGTCGCGGCGCCCGTACGTTGGGCCGACGCGACGCGTGTCTTATACGAACGCGGCGTCCGGCTGTTCGTCGAAGCGCCGCCAGGAGACGTGTTAACGCGTCTCGCGTCGGCGGCATTTCGGAGCGCTCGCGCCGTCGCGCTCGACGACTGCTCGGTCAGCTCGGTTGCCGCACTCGTCGGCGCAAAACCGTAAGCCGGATCACGCGCATGGAAAGCGAGATACCCTCACGATGCTCGGCAGATCTGGAAGAGAAACGTGAGCCGACCGCAGAACGAAAGAGAAACGCGCCGATGTTATCGGCGCGTTTCCTATCTGACGACTCGTCCGCAGACCGGCCTCAGTTATTCGCCGTAGACGTTGATCACCGACGCGCCGGGGGTGCCGACCGGAACGAACGTTCTCCCGGTGACGGCATCCGTCGAGACCGAATGAGCACCACTCTTGCATCCGCCGGACGCCGACGCGAGACAGGTGGGTACGTTCTCGGCAAATGACGGCGGCGTCGAAGTAGAGCCGGCGTCGATGACGCCGAGCATCGAAGCGATCGGTCCGACTTTCACCTTACCGGAAGCGTACCAATTGCGAGCCGCGATATAGTACTTGTTCAATCGGGAATTGTATGCGATTTGGTCGCCGCCGCCGGTCTGCGGGATCTTCACGACGCTGCCGTCCGCGATGTTCATCACGAGCGTGAAGAGTGGTGCACCTAGCTTTCCGTCATCGGTCGGATCGCAAGCGATACCGAGCTGCGGCTTGCCGTTGATCGTTGGTCCGAACACGTTGCCCTCCGGTTCGCACCCGTCGAGTGGAAAAACCTTCGCGATCTTCGGCGATCCCGCGGCGGCTGCGGCGCCGGCGAAGACGTCGACTTCTCCGCCGGCATTGGTCTTATTCGATGGGACGTCCAGGTAGAAGCTTTTCGTCGTGCCCTCATACTGGCATCCTTCGAGACCGCTCGCGCCCGGGAACTTCACATTCCCGATGACCTTTTGGGTGTCCGTCGAGATAAAATAGGCAGCCGGCGTATCGTCGTCGGCGGCGACGAAGAGCGCGACTTTGTCAACCGGATCGAGGCATCCGCCGTCGATGCGTTGGCCGGTCTGGTTCGGTATCAGGATCGAACTGACGATCGCGTTCTTCGAAAGATCGACGACCTTGATCGCGTTCACGTCGCTGACGAACGCGAGATTGGAGTGCGGCAACGGTACGAACGCATTGGGTCCCGACGTCTCGGGTTTCCCCTTAAAGCCGGTAAATCCGGTGATCTTCGCGATGACCGCACTCTTTTTAACGTCGATAACGTCGACCGCCTTCGAATTGCGATCGGTCAGGTAGTACAGCCCCTTTGGAGAATCGAGGTAGCCGAAGTCGTACGACCATTTCGAGCCGAACGTCCCGATCAAAATTTGCGTCTTGAGCGTTGTTCGCCCGTCCTCACTCGAAACGGCTGCGCTTAGCGTGAGAGTCAATCCGACGCACGCGATGCAAAGCTTCGGAAGTAATGATTTCATGCAGTCCTCTTCAGCACGGATGTAAGACGTTCGCGCGCGAACGATTCGAGATTTATCATATGGCTACCTACCTTTCAATCCGCTTTCAACGCACGCGCTAACCACCGCCGGCGGGTGCGAGCAGATCGAAGGCGCCCTGTGCCGCAATGACGTCTCCGTTTCGGATACCGCTTCGTAATAAGGCCGAGCGGTCGTTCGACGTCTCGACGACAACCTCGTGCGGAGCGTATTTTTGGTCCCCGTTCTTGTCGACGGTCCGAACGAACACGATGGTTTTTCCGGTCTGCGGATCATCGATGAGTGCCGTGGCCGGTACGATGATGCCGCGTTCCGTCGCGACGTCGATACTTGCGGTAACGGCATTGCCGGGCGGACTCCTCGGCGGCACCGCAGAGGCGATGACCGTCGTCGTTTGCGTCGAAGGATCCACCGCTGGTACGACGGCGACGATCTCGCCGACCGCCGTCGTTCCGAGCGTCGGATCGGTGACCGACACTTTGTCGCCCGTGCGAACCAGAGCTCCGTCGGCGCCCGAAACGGTCAGCGTGACGGATTGATCGCTTCGGGGACCGACCACGATCACGGGTTGCGTCGGATCGACCGCCTCGCCGACGTGCTTGAGAAGAGCGAGCACGACACCGGTTTCGGGAGCGCGTAACGTCGCGTTCGTAAGCGAAAGTCGTGCCTGGTCCTCCTTCGCGCTGGCCGAAGCTGCTTGCGCGCGGGTCACGCCGATCTGCGCCTGTGCCGCTCTGACGTCGTTCGCCGCCTGTTGATAGTCGGCTCGCGCCTGCGCCGTCGCGGCACCGATCGAAGCACTCGCGCTTCGCGCCTTACTCTGATTTGCCGTGTAATCGGCCTCGTCCAGACGCAGCTGCGTCTGAGCCGCTTCAACATCTTTGCGCGCGCCGACGCCCGCCGCGAAAAGCTTCCTACTCCGGTCGAGGGCATGTTGATCGGCGGATAATTTCTCCTGCGATTGCAGCAAAGCCGTCGTGGCGGCCGCCGAATCGCTATTCGCGCTACTCGTGTGATTCTGTGCGGCGAGGACCTTCCGGCGCTCGGTGGCGAGCCGCGCCTGCGCGCTCGCCAGCGTCCCCTCCGGTACGCTTCCGCCACCGTACGACGCCGCAGCGGCGGCCGCATCGGCTTGCGCGGCGCTCGCGTCGATCTGCAGCGCACCGGTACCGAGCTGGGCGAGCACTTGCCCTTCGACGACGCGGTCGCCGACGGCAACGGCAATACTCTGCACGATGCCGGTCCCCGCGAAGGAGAGTTTTGCTTGGCTCCCAGCAGGCGCTCCGATTCGGCCGGTCGCGTTCACGCGAACGACGAAGGGGCCGAATCGCGCGCGAGCGGTGTCCACCGAAGACGAACTCGGTGCCGACGCCGCATCGCTCGGCGCGGGACTCTTGTGACCGCGCATCAGGAAGACGACCACGACTGCTACGATGGCCACGAGAGCCACCCCTAGGACGCGAACGGCGCGAGAACTCATAGCGATACCCTCCGAAACGGTCTTCCGGTCACGTTCACTTCCCGACCTCGATATCGAGCGTCGCCCGCGCGTTTTCGACATCGTGCAGAGCGACGAGTTGGTCGACGAGGGCCTGCGAACACGACTGCCGCGGGAACGTTACCTCGAGACTCGAGGATGCGCCGTTTTGATAGCGGATTTCCGTTGCGCGTAGCTCCGTCTCGGCGGCCTGACCGGACGCCCCGAGCGTCCGCGCCGACGAGGCCACGTACAACAAAATGACGCTCCGTTGCGAGCACCTTCGTTTGCGCTCCGAAGGCACGAGCTTCCGCGGATGCGGCTGCGGCTGCGACGTGATCGAGATTTGCGCTGCTGAGCGGCACCGTCATCTGCGCGTTGATCGCCGGTGCACGAATCTGCACGTCGGAATCCGTACCGACGAGGTTAACCACTGCGGGCGATCAGGAGCAGGTACCCCGCGGCACGGGCGCTACGAATCGCGGCCCGCGCAGCGTCGGCCGCTAGCCGCGCCGCAATCGGGCGTCGCCGGCGCTCGATCGAAAGTACGTTTTGTGGATCGGTCAGGGGCGAGTCGATCCTCGCGAACGTGGTCGCCATCGTGGCCGCGAACGTGAAGACCAGCGGCTCTGTAACGGTGTGAAACTCCTCAAACGATCCGAGCGGCACGTCGCCTTCGATCGACGCGTTATGCCGCAGCGGAGCACCCGCGCCTGGAGTCGCACCCTTTCCAGCCGGACTCGCGCCGCTCGCCGCTGAACTCGTGGGCGTCGATGGCGAGGGCAGCGGCCCGCGCGACGGCATCGAATTCCCCGGCGTCGAAATTAGACTGGGCGACGCGAGCCGCTCTGCGACGAGCATCGATCGTAGATGAGCCGCCGGACGCGCGCGAGCCGGCCTCGCCGCCACGCGCGCGCGTAGCGTAACCGGAAACGATGCCGAAGCGAGCGAGCCCGCGACGGCGAGATGGACGCTTCTCAAACCGAGCCCCCGGCCGATGCGACGTCGTCCGCACGAACCGGGTCGAGTTCCGGAAGAAGACCGCGCATCTCGCCGGGCGATCGTAGCGGCGGGCGATCGATCCGCGTATGACCGCTCGCCGATATGACGTTCGCATACGGCGGACGGACGGAGAAGAAGGCGAGCGCCGCGGCCGTCGTTGCGACAGCGCTGCGTCGCACGTTCGCGCGCGACGAACCCGCGCCGCTGAAGGCGGCGTAGAGCACCGGAATGACGACGAGCGTAAACAGCGTCGACGTGGATAAGCCCCCGATGACGGCGATCGCGAGCGGCTTCTCCATCTCGCTGCCGGAGCCGAGCCCGAGCGCGAGCGGAAACAATCCGCCGATTGCCGCGAGCGTCGTCATGATGATCGGTCGCAAGCGGGTCTTGCCGGCAATCACGAGTGCCGACGTAACGTCGTCTCCCGCGAGGCGCCGTTTGTTCGCAACGTCGATCAACAGGATGCCGTTCTTGACGACGATTCCGACGAGCATCAGGAGCCCCATGAATGACGAGACGTTGAACGGTGTCCCCGTTGCGAACAAGCCGAGCGCGACGCCGATCAACGCGAGCGGAATCGTCATCAAGATCACGAGCGGTAGGCGAAACGATCCGAAGGTCGCGAGCATGACGGCGAATACGAGAACGATCGCGATGCCGAGCACGCTCAGAAACTCGCTGAACGACGCCTGCTGCGCCTCGTACTGCCCGCCGATGCGAGCCGAATACCCGGGCGGCAGGTCGAGGCCCGCGATTGAGCGCTTCACTTGATCGATCACGGCCGAAAGCGGCACGTTCTCGATATTTCCGGTCACGCGCAGGAGCCGCTGACTGTTCTCTTCATTCACCTCGCTCGCGAGAACGGGCTTGCCCACGCCCGCGAGCGCGCCGATCGACGTCAAGCCGCCTTTCGTATCGAGCGACTGCGACGAGATGTCGCCCCTACCGAGTGCGTTTCCGACGCGCACGCGCACCGGTACGAGCGTCACGGCCCCGGGAAGCTGCGTTGCGATCAATCCCTGCGTTCTCGCCGACAGCGCGTCGGCGAGTTCGCTCGGACCGACGCCCAGCGCCGCGAGATGCGCCTGAGCGGGTGTGATGCTCCGCGTCGGGTCGTCATAAACGACGCCGTCGTTCGTGTCGGTCACACCTTTGATCTTGGTAATTGAGTCGGTCAACTTGTCGGCGTAATCGATCAACTTCGCTTGATCGGGTCCAAGCAATGAGATCTCGATCGGCGACGGCGACCCCGAGAGGTCGTTGAGCTGGTCTTCCAAGATCTGGTGAAAGTCGAGAGCCGCCGCGGGGACCGCATCGTTAATCTTGTCGCGTAGCCGCTTCGTGATCTCTTCGTATGGGGCTCGGCCGCTCGACTTGAGCGTCACGCGAATCGTTCCCGTGTTGGGTTGCGTCGGCGAATAACCGTTCGTATCAATACCGGTGATTCGTCCGTCCGCCACGACGGCGGGATCGGCGACGATGATCCGTTCAATCGTCGACGCGGCCGCATCGGTCGCGGCGAGCGTCGTGCCGGTCGGCATCTTGTAAGCCATTTCGAACTTGCCCTCGTCCATCTTCGGCAAGAAATCGCTCGGTAGCGCACGCATCAGAAGGAACGTCACGACGAGCACGAGGGCGGCGCCGCCGAAGACGACCAGCCGGTGGCCGAGCGCGTAGCGCAAAATCGGCTCGTACCGGCGCGCGAGACCACCGGTCTCCTCATGCGAGCCGTGCTCGCTCCTGAGCAAAGCGCTCGCAATAACGGGTGCGACGAACAGCGCGAGGGTCAATGAGACGAGGAGCGAAGCGCTAAGCGTGAACGCCAGTGCACGGAAGAAGTAGCCGGTCACGCCCGTTAGCAAGGCGAGGGGCACGAATACGACGACGGTCGTGAGCGTCGACGCAAGCATCGGAACGGCGAGCTGAGAGATTGAGATCGCGACGGTTTCAGGCCGGCTTCGGTCCGGGAACTCCGAGAGGTTCCGGGCGATGTTCTCAATGACGACGATCGTGTCGTCGATAATCAAGCCGACCGCTACGGCGAGACCGCCGACGCTCATGAGGTTCAGCGTGAGACCGGCGCGTTCGAGCACGAAGATCGCAATCGACATGGCGAGCGGAATGACCGCGGCCGCGACGAGTGTCATGCGCCAACTGCGGAGGAAGAAGTAGATCACGATGATCGCGAGCAGCGCACCGATGAGGATCGCGTCGCGCAGCGACGTCTGGGAATCGACGATCAGGGTCGTCTGGTCCCAGACGTTCGTTACCTTAATATCGGACGGCAAGCGCGATCGGACGCTCTGAAAACGAGCCTTGAAAGACCGAGCCATGACCACGGCATCGGCACCGGCCAGCGCGTAGGCGTTGATGATCACGGCATGCTCGCCATGAGTCGCAGCCTGATCCGTCGCCGGAGCGACGCCGGACCGGACGGTGCCGAGCGACGAAAGCGGAACGGTGGTGTTCGTCTTGAGCGGTATTTGTAACGCGCCGAGCGAGCGCGCGTCGTGCAGGGCGGCATCGACGATCAAGACCTGGCGCTGATACCGCTGCTCGGTCGACCCAACCGCGGTTACGTTGTTCGCTTCGGCGATCGCGGTGCTGACGTCTCCGGCCGATAGGCCGACTGCAGCAAGACGGCTCGGATCGAGGTCGACGTGATATTCCACCGTCGGCCCCCCGATGACGAGCACTTTGCCGAGACCCGGCGTGCCGTAAAACGCGGGGACGATCGTGCGCTGCGCGACCTGACGCAGGACCGACTGCGAGATCGCTTCCGACGTAAGCGCGTATGAGACGACCGGCTCGGCGTTGGGCGTAACGATCTCCGCCGTGATATTCTTGGCGGCCGGAATGTCGCCGCGTACGCTCGAAATGGCACCTTGGACATATTGTTGATCCACGCGCGGATCGGTCTTCGGATCGAACTCCGCGATCAGCTCCGAAGCGCCTTGCGACGACGTCGACCGAACGCGCAGGATCGACGGCAACGTCTGCAAGGCCGCCGAGAGCGGCAGCGTCACGGCGATGCGCACGCGCTCCGGCGGAAGGTCGCCCGCTTCCGCGACGATGTCGATTCGCGAGAAGCTCATCGTCGGAAAGATGCTCTGCGGTGCGACGATATACGAATGCACGCCGAGCGCGGCGAGGACGAGTACGATGAAAACGACGATCTTTGAACGCCCGAGGGCGAACTTTCCAAAATTCATCCGTTGGCCCTCGCTCGATGAGCCGAGCCTGACGCGATCGGCTTGAGGCGACGCATGCTACACCGCCTTCGATTGCAACGGCGCCGAAGCAGCTTCTTTGAGTACGTAGCCGAGTCCACGCCGCGTGATGATGCCGACATCACCCCCGGCAAGCTTCTTCCTCAAACGATGCACGTAGATCTCGATCGCATTCGACTGAACCTCGTCCTCATATCCGAACACGCTCATGACGAGTGAAGATTTGCGCACGGTCAAGCCCGCGCGAAAAATGAGCGTCTCGAGCACGGACTGCTCGCGAGGCGTCAACGCGAGCGCCTCGCCGTCGAGAAAGAATTGTCGACTATTGCTATCGAGCTTCAGGCCGCCACAGCGTACGATGGGATTCTTGTGAAAGTTCGACCGACGCAATTGCACCCGGATGCGTGCGGTCAGTTCGGTGATATCGAAGGGTGTTCCGACGTAATCGTCCGCGCCGGCATCGAGACCGGCGATCCGTCCGCTAAGCGTGTCGTTCCCGGCAAGTACGATTACCGGAACGGCATTGCCCCGCGACCGTAAGCGTCTGACGATCTCGAGTCGTTCCTGTTGCGGCGAAGGTACCTCGAGAATGAGGAGCGCGTACTCTTCGGTCGCAAGGGCATGGATAGCGTCTTCTCCCGAGTCTAACAAATCGATCGCATAGTTTTCGTGCCGCAGGGCGTTCGCAAGCCATCCCGACAGCTTGGGGCTACCTTCGAACAGGAGGATTCTCATTGCACCACCCCATTGACACGATGAACGTTAACAAGCCGTCTGGACATATTCCAAATTCTTTGCGTTCTTCGTCGCGGCCATAGTGTGCGTCGAAACGACGTTAAAGTTCTCGTCCAAGGCAATCGTCGCAAACTTCGCATCGTTCTTATCCGATTGGAACGCAATCGCGGCGGTTGCGGGACCGCCGAGGGCTCTCACCACGTCGCTGTCCTCGTCAGACTGAACTTCCACGTGATCGCGAACGCCGTTCACGAAGTCGAAGCCATACGCCGCGGCTCCGTTTTGAACGACCTGGCTCGCGAGGGTGCCGACCGCCGATTCGGGAGTGCCGATAGCGAGCTTGACACGCGAATTCGCCAGGTCTTCTGGCGATGCAGTGTCCGCGGGGTTTCTCTTCGGGATCAAGATCGCTTCGCGATTCCGTAAAACCGGTGATAGCGGCCCAAGCTCGTTCGATTCCTTATCGGTGGTCCCGCTACCGACCAACACGACGTCATCTAGCCGCTGCTCGTCGCCTATCTTGCCGATCTTTGTATCGCCGAGGTACATGGCCTTGACCGTCACGACGGTATTTCGCGCTTCTGATTCCTTGATGGTTTCCATAAACTTGCCGTGCGCGTTCGAAGCGACGGGGGCGACGACTTCGCCGGAACCGGCGGCCCTCGCAGGGCTGACCACGTTTGCTGCGACGAGCGCGGGCGCGCCGGCCGCGGCGGCGGTTACGGGGAAGAAGCTCAACGTGTTCCTCTTTCGGCCTATCGGTTCAAGAGAAGGTCGCGACGGTGCTACGTGGTCGGAGCTGTGAGCGCGGACGCCATGGGCGTGCTTAGCGCCCCCTGGCGCTCGATCTCCCGGCGCCGCAGCGGCCGCAACACGCCGACGGCCATGAACGCGGCGATGATGTTGAACACGGCGGCGATGGTCAATGTCGCGGTCCAATTTCCCGTCGCGGCCGTGATTACGCTCGCAAGAGGCACGAGCAAGGCAGCCGTGCCTTTCGCCGTGTAGAGCATGCCGTAGTTGGTCGTCGCGTATTTCTGGCCGAAATGGTCGCGTGTGGTGGCGGGAAAAATGCTATAGATTTCACCCCAAGCGAAGAAAACGAGCCCCGACAGCAAGACGAACGACGTCGGCGTCGTTCCGAACTTCATGAGTGCGAAGATCCCAATGCCTTCGACAAGAAACGCGCCGAACATCGTCACTTCGCGACCGACCCGGTCGGAGATCAATCCGAGTAAGGGACGCGTGATCCCGTTCATGATGTTATTGAGCGAAAGCGCATACGTCAGGGCGACAGCCGTGATGCCGAAGATCGTTACCGGCGTATTAGCGATGTGGTAGTCTTTCGCGATCGGACCGAGCTGGGCGACCGCGGTCAGTCCGCCCGACGACACGAGGACGAACATCACATACATCACCCAGAACACGGGCGACTTCAGCGTTTCCGCCGGTCGATAATCGCGTTTTCCCTGAATGACGTTCGGATTGACCGCGCTTTGCGCAGGCACGTTCTTCGGAGGCGTCACCAAAAACATGGCTGCGATCACGATGATGAGGCCCTGAACGAGTCCGAACGTGAGGAACGTCGTTTGATAGCCCGACGCCTTGATCATCAGTGTGAGCGGTATGATCGTCACCGCAGCGCCGGCGCCGAAGCCGGCCGACGTAAGCCCGGCAGCGAGTCCGCGACGGCCTGCGAACCACTTCAGTGCGTTACCGATACACGTGCCGTAGACGATTCCGGCTCCGACCCCGGCAAGGGCGCCGCCGATATACAACTCGAGAAGCGAGTTGGCCTTCGAGTCAACAACCCAAGCGAGGCCGGCGAGAACGCCACCGAGTGCGACCATGACGCGCGGACCATACTTATCGACGAGCGCCGCCTCGAACGGCACCAGCCACGTTTCGACGACGACGAAGATCGTAAACGAGACTTGGATGGCCGCGCGTCCCCAGCCATGGGCGCCCTTGATGGGGTCGACAAAGACGGTCCAACCATATTGCAGGTTGGCGATCATCGCCATACACACGACGCCCGCGACCAGTTGGAGCCACGGATTGCGCAAAGGCGAGCCTGAGGACCGAACGTCAGCGGCCGGGGTCATCGAAGAAGACATGATACTACTCCTCGAAAATCTCTCAGCAGACTTCCAGGGCGCACGAGAGAATTATCTTACTCAAAAGCAGCTCGTCTCATACGAGACCTGCCTCTGTGCCCACATGTACGTCGTCCCTCGGACGAGAACCGGATTTCCGTCGTGTACGGGTAGGCCGAGTCCTGTATTTGGTATACCAGACACGACTGTTCGCCGACTTTAGTCTAGATAGGCGCCCCTTGTAAACCCCCAAAGAGAATATTTCTACCGGGAAAGGTATGCGTGGGCGGGAGGAAAATCAATGCAGGTACGAAGCGCTCCGCTCCACGTGCATCGCGAGGTCGAGCGCATGTTCGCGTACGAGCCGCTCGGCGAGGTCCGCGTCTCGCGACTCCAAGGCCGTGATGATCTCCATGTGATGCGCGATCGAGCGTTCGAATCGGCGGTCTTCGGAAATCGTCTTCTGCCGGATCGCCCGCATGTGAACGAAGATCGTTCTTGCCGTTTCGACGAGCGTATCGCACTGAGAGAGTTCGAGGATGCGCTGATGAAAGGCGAGATTCGAATCCGAGTACTCGTCCATGTGCGTCTCGACGCCGTCCGCGCCAAACGCGACGAAAAGCTCGCGCAGCGACGCGATATCGCGCGCGTTCGCGCGCGCAACGACGAGGCGCGCTGCGAAACTCTCCAAAGCCGCCCAGACGGTGATGATCTCGACGATCTCCCGTTTCGTTTTGCGAACGACGAACACGCCGCGACGCGGAATACTCTTGACGATACCATCGGTTTCTAGGCGCAAAAGCGCTTCGCGAATCGGCGTCCGGCTGACGCCGAGTTCCTGCGCGAGCGCTCGCTCGTCGAGCTTGATATCTCGGTCCGAATCGTAGATATGCATGTTTGCGATCGCGTCGCGAAGTGCTTCGTACGCCTTGAGCCGAAACGTCGAATCGGCCTCGAGCGGAGCCACGCGCAAGGTCATGCCACTCATCGGCGCCGCCGTCGTGCGGGAAATCCATTCGTCCATGAACTGCTGACCATGTATCTTGTATACCATATGAAGGAACGGCGAGTATGCGCCCTTCCCGGAGAGCGCGAGCGACGTCTCCCGTTGTTCGCGCGCGACTGGCGCAGGAACGGATACCTGCCGACGGGGACACCGACGAACGCAACGACGGCGCCTCGAACGCGTCCTCGTCTCGTTCCGGCGCCACCCGCTATTCACCGAACAACCGAAATCCTGGACCGCCGGCGGGCCGTTCCGATCGTCGTCCGAACGGAGTCCGTGTATCATCCTTGCGTTGCACGTTGGCGGTCGCGTCGATCGGCAACGTCGTCGCGACGAAGCAGCGGTCGAGATCCTCGTTGAAGACTCCGTAAGAAAGCGGAACGCAACGGGCGTCCTCGCGATCGGCAAGAAGTTGGGAACGCCGTGCGCCCGGTCGCGCTTGGGAAGAGCTGCTCTGCGCCCGAGACGACGTCGTTGCACAAGTCGTTAGGCCCGACGTTCGCGAATGGACACGCCGTCGTGTTTCCGGGGAGAGCGTGCGAGAAGCGGCGCTCGACCTGCTCGCGGTGTACGATCCCGTGAGCGAGATCAGGTGCTTGTCCGAGAGCTGATCCGCGTAGCTCGCGTTGAGGCCGAGCGTATGGCTCGGGAATTCGTTGTCGTTGCGTTCGGCAGCGTCGTAATGTATTCGTTGTTGATTGGCGGGTCCGGCGATGCACCGGTTCGAGTACTCGCTGTAGCCGAAGAGTCGCAGATACGACTGAGCACTAAAATTGCGCTGGTACGAAAGTCCAAAGAGCCTGAGACCATTGCGCGTAGCAGTGCTGACATGCTTTGCTGATGGTTACGTAGGACCAAACCGTATTAAGGACAGTCTAAAGTAACTTCGCGATCAGCCAAAGGTTGAAGTCGGTTTGCTCGATTTAGCGAAGAGATGAACTCGGATTGGCGTACGAGCGCTTGATTGTTAACGGTTTGCGGAGATTTGTAGACAGCTATGCTGCTGCGAATCGTAGCAGTCTCTTCTTGCAAATGATCACGCAAGTGAACGCTGCGAAAATATGAAGTCGGTTGAGGTGCTTGGCGATACCGTGATATCGTACGTTCTGTGAACCGAAGCGTCCCTTGTCGATCCCGAAGGCATGCTCCAGGTACGAATGCACGCTCGACTTGCGTCGATTGGTTTCACGATCCCCAGCCGTCAGCGGTCGATTTCCGGAAGCGCACTCGTTGGTAAAGTCGCGCGCAGGCCTGGCACGATTGCGAATGACGTGGCCCTCCCCTGCATCAGAATTGCCCTGGCTAAGCTTACGCTTTCGCCTCCTTGATGTCCGAGGCACGTGAAAGTTAAGCAACTTTGCATGATGCAATTGGCGCTTATCCTTACGATCTCGTCGCTCGGTAAGGTGCCGAACACGTCGTCATCGAGTTGCTCGACGTGACGTGCGAACGTGCCGACTCCGCCGGCGAACGACTGCGCGAACGCGCCTTGGTCCCTCATGAAACCTCCGAATACGGCTGGGCGAGCATCAGCGTCGGAATCACGCATTTTCGCGACGCGAGCTCGACGGCACTCGAGGAGCTCTTCTCGGCGGCCGATCGTGCGTTGTACGACGCAAAGCGACTCGGCCGGAATCGCTGCATCCGCGGGATCGACGTCGATGCGATCGTCGTGCTCGGCGCCGAAGCGCAAGCCGGCAACTGACGGGTTACCGTTCGGGCTGGTGCGTCGAGACTTCTGGCACGGGCTGCTCGAGCGTGGGCTCCTCGGTTTTGCCGCCCGCGGACTCGTAGGCGTGCCAGCCGCCCTCGAGAACGGCGACGCCGTCGTAGCCGTTCTCGAGTAGCTTCTCCGCGAGCGTGACGAGCCGTTCGCCCGAGCCGTCTTCGTCGTAGAGCACGATCCGCGTGCCGTCCTTGGGCAGCGGGAGCCGGAGCGACGGCGCCTCGTCGAGCTTCTTGGGATCGTAACGGACGGCGCCGTAAATCTGAGCTCCCCTCGCCGAGCCGCGAACGTCGAGGACGAATACGTTTCCCGCTTCGATGGCATCGCGCAAGGTCGGAATATCGATCGTCCGTGCCATGACGCTTGTGCTCGGCAACGCATGACGGCTTACCTGTATGCCAACGCATTATGTCAAGGTAAGCGCCGTCAAAACTCGCCGTGACCGCATGCCGGACGATGAGATACCGTGAGCAGTAGGCTCGGGGGGCATGACGCGGCGTCCGTCCGCTGCGGCACATCATGCTCGCTGCTCCGGCGGCGCTCGGAGCGTCGCGACGCCGGAGCGCCAGGCGCAGCTCCGCGAGGCCGGGGCGCCTTCGCGCAGCTTCCGGACTCAGCGGCGGCATGGGGCCGAGTCTCCACGCCGAACGCATAGTTTGTGACCAAGGCCGTCATCGAGCGCAACACGCGTCAAAAACAGGCGATCCGCGACGCGTTCCGCGCTGCCGGCCGCCCGCTTTCCACCGATGAAGTCCACGCCGCCGCACGCGACGCGAGCGCTGGGCTCGGGCTGGCGACCGTCTACCGCTCGATTCGGGCGCTCATGGACGAGGGCTGGCTTGCGACGGTCGAGGTCCCCGGGCGCACGCCGCTCTACGAGATTTCCGGCAAGGCGCACCATCACCATTTCTCGTGCGACCGCTGCGGCCGCGTCTACGAGCTCGAGGGTTGCGCGACCGTCGACACGGAGTTGCCGCCGGGTTTCGAGACGACCCACCACGATCTTACGTTGTACGGACGATGCGCCAGTTGCATGGGCGCGTCGAGTCTTCGAGCGCTACGCGCTTGACGACGGTCACCGCGGGAAATTCATGAGGACGACCATGCGTCATTTCGTCCATAACCAGCACGACGAGCACGATCACGGACCCGGCTGCGGGCACGTGGCCGTCCGTCATGATGATCACGTCGATTACATTCACGACGGACACCTGCACTTCGTCCACGGCCGGCACGTCGACGAGCACGACTTGGCGCACGGCGTTGTCGGTGCCGAGTGCGCGCTCGGCGGCGACGCGCACGGCGACCGCCACGAGCACGGCGTCGATTGCGGTCATGAGGCGGTGCCCCATGCGGGTCACATGGATTACCTCGTGGACGGCCAGCTGCATCGCAGCCATGACGACCACTGCGACGACCACGGACTCTTGCCGAAGCCCTAGGCCGACTCCGAGCGCCCGGTCAATGCGCGCGCAGCGATCCGCGCGACGCCGTATTCGAGCGTCGTCGCCGTCGCGATGAAGAAGCCGACGGGCCAGCCGGTCAACGCGGCGAGGGCGACGCCGATGACGACGGCGAGCGCGCCGAGTCCCATCGCGACGGCGATGGACGCGGTCGGGCGCCGGGTGAGGTGCGCCGCCGCCGCCGCCGGTCCGATCGCCAAGCTGTAGATCAGCAGCGTCCCGACGATCGGCACGGCGATCGCCGCAACGAGGGCGACGAGCCCGTAGAAGGCGAGGTCGAGCGCGCCGAGCGGTACGCCCCGGATGCGTGCGATGTCGGGCGCGACACTCGCAAGCATGAGTGGCCGGCCGATGACGGCGAGGCCGATCGCCGCGAGCGCCGCCGTCGCCGCCGTGATTGCGACTGCCGCGCGATCGACGCCGACGATCGTGCCGAAAAGCAGCGCGAACGCGTCCGTCGCGTAACCGTGCGCGAGGGCGAGGAACAGCGCGCCGAGGCCGAGCGCGAAGACGAGGATGAGCGCCGTCGTCGCGTCACGCGCGCGGCCGCGCGGATCCGCCGTCCCCAGCGCCACCGCCCCGAGGAGCGCGAACGTCAGCAGCCCCGCGAGCGGCGCAGCGCCGATGAGCACGGCCCCCGCCGCTCCCGCGAAGCCGATCTGCGCGACGGCGTGTGTCGCGAACGCCGAGCCGCGCAGTACGATGAAGTATCCGAGCGCGCCCGCGGCGACCGCGACGATGAGCCCCGCGGCCAGGGCGTTCTGCAAGAACGGTTCGCGCAGCGCGTCGAGCGGATTCACGCGCCCCCGATCCGGCGCGCGGCGAGGTATGCCCCGAGTGCGAGTGCGGTGACGAACGAGCTCGCCGGTAGGCCGCGGCCGCCGGACCAGCCGTAGCTCGCGTACGCCAGTGCGATCGCGAGCCACGATTCGGCGATGGCGAGTCCGATCGCCGTGCCGATCGCGACCGAGGGCCGGCGCGCGAGCGCGAACGCCGTCGCCGCGGGTCCGATCAGGAGCGCGGTCGAGATCAGCACGCCGACGATCTGGGCGGTCACCGCCACCGCAACCGCCATGAGCGCGAGAAACGCGAACCCGAGCGTGCGAACCGGAACGCCTGAGATGCGCGCCGCGTCGGGTGCGACGCTCGCAAAGAGGAGCGGCCGCGCGATCGCCGCGAGCGCCGCGAGCGCGACGGCGCCGACGAGCGCGACCGCGTGCAGCGTCGTGGGCTCGACCTCGAAGATCGAGCCGAAGAGGAGCGCCGACTGCGCGCTCGCTGAGGCCGTCTGCAGATGCAGAAAGAGCGCGCCGAGCCCGAGCGCCGAGGCGAGCACGAGACCGGTCGCGATGTCGCGTTCGCGCGCCCGCGCGCCGAGCGCGCCGACGATGAGCGCCGAGCTCACTGAGAACGCGAGGAGGCCGTCGAGCGGTGCGATGCCGACGACGAGCGCGCCCGCGCCGCCCGTGAGACCCACGTCGGCGACGGCGTGCCCCGCGAACGAGAGCGCGCGCAAGACGACGAAATAGCCGATCGACGCGGAGAGCGCGCCGACGATCGCCGTCGCGACGAGCGCGTCGCGCACGCTCGTGCTCGCGAAGAACTCGGTCACTCGAGCACGCCGTCCGCGGCGACGACGACGATCCGGCCGCGCACATGCAGCACGTCGACGGGCTGGTCGTAGAGTCGGCTCAGCGTCGCCTCGGTGACGATCTGATCGACGGGCCCGATCGCCGCGCGGCCGCGCGCGAGATAGAGCACGCGGTCGAGATAGCGCAGTAGCGGATTGACGTCGTGGGCGACGAGCATGACCGCGATGTCGCGGTCGCGCGCCAGCTCCGCGACGAGCGCCGTCACCTCGGCCGCGCCGCGGAGATCGAGGTTGGCGAGCGGTTCGTCGAGCATCAGCAGCTTCGGGTTGCCGACGACCGCCTGCGCGATCGCGAGCCGCTGCTGCTCGCCGCCGGAGAGCCGGCCGAGCGGCGCGTTCGCGTAGGGCGTCGCGCCGACGGCCGCGAGCGCGGCGTCGACGCGCGCGTCGCGCGTGCGCGATGGGAGCGCGAGCCCCCAGCGCTGGCCGTCGACGCCGAGCGCCACGAAGTCGCGTGCGCGCAGCGGCACGTCGGGATCGAGTTCGATACGCTGCGGCACGTAGCCGACGAGCCCGCGCGCGGCGCGTGGTGGCTTCCCAAAGAGCGCGATCGTGCCGCGCGTCGGCGCAAGCAGCCCGAGCGTGAGCTGGAGCAGCGTCGTCTTACCCGCCCCGTTGCCGCCGATGACGCCGACGAATTCGCCCGGCTCGATCGCGAAGCTCAGCCGATCGAGGATGGTGCGCGGTCCGCGATCGAAGCCCACGCCCGCGAAGCGGACGGCGGCTTCGCCGCTCAGTGCGATTTCGTGCGGGGCAGGGCCGCAGCGAGCGCCGCGACCTCGCCGTCGATCCACCGCTGCGTCGTCGCGCCCGCCGGCAGTGTCTCGGTGACGGAGACGACCGGCACCTGCGAGCTCTTCGCAAGCCGGAGGAGTTGCGCCGTGCTCGGCTCGACCGTCTGCGAGTTGTAGACAAACGCCGAGACGCGCTTGCCGCCGATCAGCGCGTGCATCGCGGCGACGTCTTGCGGCGCCGGATCCGTGCCCTCCTCGATCGCGTGCGAGAAGCCGGCGGGCGTCGCGATGTCGAGGTGGGCCGCATGCAGCACGTAATCGAAGACGGGCTCCGTTATCGCGACCTTCGCGCCGCGCGAGGTTCGCGCGATCGTCGCAAGGTGCGCGTCGAGAGTTGCAATCCAGGCGTCGATGGCCAGCCGGGCGCGCGCGATCTCGGGCTTGTCATTCGGGCGACGGTGCTCGAGGTCGCGCGCGACGGTTTCCACGAACGCGACGAGCGTGGCGGCTTGGTACCAGACGTGCGGATTTTGGCCGGCCGTATGGCCCGCGAGGGACCCGACGACGATGGTCGTCCGCGCGGCGTTCGGCGACGCGGCGAGGAGCTTGTCGGCGAAGGCGTCGTACCCGAGCCCGTTCTCGATGACGACGTCCGCGTGCGCGATCGCCGTCGCGTCGGTCGTGGTCGGTTCGTATTCGTGCGGATCCGCCGTCGGACTGTTCAAGATCGTCGTTACGGCGACGTCCTTGCCGCCGAGCTGCGAGGCGAGGTCCCCGTAGACGCGCTCGATGGCGACGACCCGGACGGCGTGTGCGTCGCCGGGCTGACGGCTGGAGCTGCCGGCAGACCCCGAGCAACCCCCGAGCGCCGTCGCCGCCATGAGCGCGGCGACGGCATACTGAGAACTCGATTTCACTACGGCAGGCTACCCGCCAACTCTCGAGATTCCTCCGGCGTCAGTGCTTCGCTGTCTCGGCCGGCCGCATCCATGGCATGAGGCCGCGGAGCTTTGCGCCGACCGCCTCGATGGGATGCGCCGCCCACTGCTTGCGGAATTGCGCGAAGCGCGGCTTGCCGGCGGCGTGCTCAGCGACCCATTCCTGGGCGAAGGCGCCCGACTGAATCTCCGTGAGGATGCGCTTCATCTCGGCCTTCGTGTCGGCCGTGATGACGCGGCTGCCGCGCGTATAATCGCCGAACTTCGCCGTGTTGCTGATGCCGTCACGCATGCCCTCGATCCCGCGCGCGTACATCAAGTCGACGATGAGCTTGACCTCATGCATGCATTCGAAGTACGCCATCTCAGGTGCGTAGCCGGCCTCGGTGAGCGTCTCGAACCCGGCGCGCACGAGCGCCGTGAGCCCGCCGCAGAGCACGGCCTGCTCGCCGAAGAGATCGGTCTCGCACTCTTCCTTGAACGTCGTCTCGAGGATGCCGGCGCGGCCGCCGCCGATCGCCGAGGCGTACGCGAGCGCCATCGCGCGGGCGTGACCGGTCGGGTCCTGAGCGACGGCGATGAGGCACGGTACGCCGCGCCCCGCCTCGTACTCGCTGCGGACGAGATTGCCCGGTCCCTTGGGCGCGACCATGAAGACGCCGTGGGCCGCAGGCGGGGCGATCGTCCCGAAGTGGATTGCGAAGCCGTGTGCGAAGACGAGAGAAGCACCGGGTTTGAGCTTCGGCGCGATCTCGCGCATGAAGATCGCCGGCTGCTCCTCGTCCGGGGCGAGGATCATGACAATGTCGGCCTTGGCGACGGCGTCTGACACGGTTGCAACCGCGAGCCCATCCTCGCTCGCGATTGGCCGCGATGCCGAACCCTCGCGCAACCCGACGATCACGTCGCAGCCGGAATCTTGGAGGTTGCGGGCGTGGGCGCGACCCTGGCTGCCGTAGCCGACGATCGCGATCGTCTTGCCCTCCAGGAGCGAGCGGTCGCAGTCGCTGTCGTACATGGCGTTCATCGGGACATCTCCTTGTCGTCGTTGAGAAGCCGCGTCAACTGCGCGTCGAGGCGGCGGAGCGCGTCGGCCGGCCCGACGAAGTCGATCGTGGCATGGTAGTACTCGTCACCCGCCCGCACGTCAACGCGCGTATACGCGCAACCGAGCCGGTTGGTCAGCCCGACGACGCGTTCGAGGAGGCGCCAGTCGTGCATCACGAGCGAGAGCGTCATCGCGTCGCTCAGGCGGGAATCGGATCGGGCCGGCGCTCCATCGCATCGTCCGCCGTCGCCCCCGGCGGAATGAGCGGCCAGACGTTCTCGTGCGCGAAGCAGGCGCAGTGCAGCAGCGCCGGGCCCGGCGTCGCGAAGAAGCGCTCGAGCGCATCTCGCATCTCGCCGAGATCGTCGATGCGCTCGGCCGAGACGCGATAGGCGCGCGCGAGCGCCGCGAAGTCCGGGTTGTCGGAGAGATCGGTGTGCGAGTAGCGCCGGTCGAAGAAGAGCTCTTGCCATTGGCGGACCATGCCGAGCCGCTGATTGTCGATCAGCATGATCTTGACGGGCAGATCGAAGCGCACGAGCGTCGCGAGCTCGTTGAGCGACATCTGGAAGCCGCCGTCGCCGACGATCGCGACGACCGTCCGGTCGCGGTGTGCCATCTGCGCGCCGATGGCTGCGGGCAGGCCGAAGCCCATCGTCCCGAGCCCGGCCGAGGTGATGAAGTTGCGCGGGTGCGTCGCTCGTTGCCGCTGCGCGGCCCACATCTGGTGTTGGCCGACGTCGGTCGTGACGATCGCGTCGGCGGGCGCCGCCGCGAACAGCGCGTCGAGGGCGTCCGTCGCGGAGAGCTCGCCGTGATCGGAGCGATCGGTCGGGAGCGGCCCGCCGAGCGCGCGCGCATCACGGGCCCACTCGTCGAAGCGCGGCGGCGACGTACCCGCGAAGCGCTGCAGCAACGACCCGAGCGTGCGCCGCAGATCGCCACGCAACGCGATGTCGACGGGGACGATCTTGCCGAACTCGGAGGCGTCGACATCGGCGTGAACGATCTTCGCGTTGCGAGCGAAGCGGTCGGGGCGGCCGGTAACGCGATCGTCGAAACGCATGCCCAGGGCGAGCACGAGGTCCGCCTCGTTCACGGCACGGTTCGCGGCCTTCCAGCCGTGCATCCCGAGCATCCCGAGGAAGTTCGCGTCGCCGGGCTTCCCGCACCCGAGGCCGTTGATCGTCGCGGTATACGGGATGTTCAGGAGGTCGACGAGTTCGCGAAAGACGTGCGCGGCGTTGGCGCTGCGGGCGCCGCCGCCGACGATGGCGACCGGGCGTTTCGCGGCGCGGATCAGCGCGACCGTCGCGTCGATGTCGGGCTCGCTCGGCCGCTCGCTCGGTGCCGGAATCGGCTGCGCGGCGTTGAGGTCGAGCCGCGGCATCTCGGCCTTGAGGACGTCGTTTGGGATGTCGACGAGCACGGGGCCCGGCCGGGGGCCGCGCGCGACGCGAAAGGCAGCGCGAAGCGTGCGCTCGAGATCCGCGGGATCGCGCACGCAGGCGCTGCGCTTCGTCACGGGCGCCATGATCGACGTGACGTCCGCCTCCTGGAAGCCGTCGGTGCCCATGAGGGCGGAGCGGACCTGGCCCGTGATCGCGACGAGCGGGATCGAGTCCATCTGAGCGTCGAGGATGCCCGTGACGAGGTTCGTCGCGCCCGGGCCTGAGGTCGCAAAGCAGACGCCGACGCGGCCCGATGCCCGCGCGTAGCCGCCCGCGGCGAAGGCCGCGCCCTGCTCGTGCCGCGTGAGGATATGCTCGAGCCGGTGATCGTAGAGCGCATCGTAGAGCGGCATGTTCGCGCCGCCAGGATAGCCGAAGACGACCTCGACGCCCTCATCGATGAGGACGTCTAGGACCAGGGCAGCGCCGGAATAGGCGGCGGACTCGGGCACGATCGGGGCTCCCATCAGCAACGAAGCCCCCCGCCGTTCGGCGGGAGGCTTCGCTTTCTCATTTACGAGTACGCGTCGCTACCGTCGCCGAACCTGTGGTTCGCGAAGAAGGCTAACGACGACGAGAAGTCGCGGTGACATCGTCGCTCCGTTGTACCCCGGCCGTGCGGTTGCCGTCAACGCCTTTTCGTCGCTTTTGAGAATGTTGTTCGCATCGTGAAAACCTCGCCGGGCGATCGCGGCGCGGGTTGACGCATTGCGGAGGAGCGTGCTACGGTCAATCGTGATGCACGGCCGGACGCTCGCCCTCGCGCGACTCCTTCGCGGTACGCACCTCGCGTAACGCCCTTTCGCCGTCGCTCTGAGTCTTTTCGGGGCCCGTCGCGAAAGCGGCGGGCCCCGATGCTTTTCGCGGGAGCTGCGATGCCCTCGATGCCAATCCACAAGTACCGCCCTTTCGCACCGATCGATCTCGCCGACCGGCGCTGGCCGTCGCGCGTGATCGACCGCGCTCCGCGCTGGTGCAGCGTCGATCTGCGCGATGGGAACCAGGCGCTTGTCGAGCCGATGGGCATCGAACGCAAGACGCGGCTCTTCGAACTCCTGGTTCGCCTCGGGTTCAAGGAAATCGAGGTCGGCTTCCCGGCGGCGTCGCAGCCGGATTATGATTTCGTGCGCAGCCTCATCGAGCGCCACGCAATCCCGCACGACGTCACGATCCAGGTGCTTACGCAGGCGCGCGACGAGCTGATCGACCGGACGCTGCAGTCCATCGCGGGCGCCCCGCGCGCGATCGTGCATCTCTACAACTCGACGTCGTCGTTGCAGCGCCGGGTCGTTTTCGCACTCGACGAGGACGGCATCGTCGACATCGCGGTCCGCGGGGCGCGGCGCATCACCGAGGGCACGAAGCATCTTCGCGAAACGGACGTCGTGCTGGAGTACTCACCCGAGAGCTTCACCGGCACCGAGCTACCGTTCGCCAAGCGCATCTGCGAGGCGGTCGCCGAGGTGTGGCGGCCGGCGCCGCAGCGCAAGCTCATCGTCAATCTCCCGGCGACGGTCGAGATGTCGACCCCCAACGTCTACGCCGACCAAGTCGAGTGGTTCGCGCGCAACGTGACGGACCGTGCCAACATCGTCCTCTCGGTCCATCCGCACAACGACCGCGGCACGGCGATCGCGGCGGCCGAGCTCGCGTTGATGGCAGGCGCAGATCGCGTCGAGGGTACGCTCTTCGGCAACGGCGAGCGCACCGGCAACGTCGACGTCGTCACGCTCGCGCTCAATCTCTTCACGCAGGGCGTCGACGCGAACCTCGATCTGCGCGACGTCCCGGCGATCGTCGAGACGGTCGAGTATTGCAATCGGATGCCCGTGCACCCGCGGCACCCCTACGGCGGCGAGCTCGTCTTCACGGCGTTCTCGGGCTCGCACCAGGACGCGATCAAGAAGGGGTTCGCCGCGCGCGATCTCGCGGGCGACGAGCGCTGGGAGATCCCGTACCTGCCGCTCGATCCGCTCGATATCGGCCGCACGTACGACGCGGTCGTGCGCATCAATAGCCAATCGGGCAAGGGCGGCGTCGCCTTCGTCCTGCAGAACGACTACGGCTTCATGCTGCCGCGTGCGCTGCAGATCGAGTTCTCGCGCCACGTCCAAGCGCTCTCCGAAAACTCCGGCGGCGAGATCACGTCGCTTCAGGTGCTGTCGGCCTTCGAACGCGAGTACCTCGAGAATACGGCACCGCTGCGGCTCATCGACACGCATGCCGCCGACGACGGCGGCGGCGTCGTGACGCTCGAGGCCACGCTCGCGGATCGTATCGGCGTCCGGACGCTCTGGGGAACCGGCAACGGGCCGATCGACGCGTTCGTGACGGCGCTGCGACGCGATCTCGCGCTCGATTTGACGGTCCGCGATTACGCCGAACACGCGGTCGGTGCGGGTGCCGATGCGACCGCCGTCGCGTACGTTGCGCTCGACGTCGCCGGCAAGACCTATCACGGTGCCGGCCGAGATCGAAGCATCGTCACGGCGTCGTTCCATGCGATCGTCTCCGCGATCAACCGCGCCATCCGCATCGATAATCTCCGCAGCAGCGGTCTGCGCGCCGCCGAAAGGACCGAGGACCGTGCCCCAGTCGCTCTTTGAGAAGGTCTGGAACGCCCATGTCGTCGAGGAGCTCCCCGGCGGCAATGCGCTGATCTTCGTCGACCGCATCGTCGCGCACGAGATCACGACGCCGCAGGGGGCGCTGGAGATCGAGCGCCGCTTCGGCGACGAGCTCTTCGACCCGACGCGCATCGTCGCGCTCAACGATCACGTCTCGCCCGCGAAGGACATGGAGACGGCGATTCAGGCGAAGGTCCTGCGCGATTGGGCCAAGCGCCACGCGATCACCCTGTACGACATCGGCGACAACGGCATCTGCCATGTCGTCGCGCCCGAGCGCGGCTACGTCGACCCCGGCTCGACGATGTGCTGCGGTGATTCGCACACGTGCACGCTCGGCGCGTTCGGCGCCTTCGCGCTCGGCGTCGGCACGACGGCGCAGGGTGGCGCGATGCTCGCGGGCTGCCTCGTGCTGCAGAAGCCCAAGGTGATGCGCGTCGAGGTGCGTGGCCTGCTCGCGCATGGCGCGACCGCGAAGGACCTCGCGCTGCACGTCATCGCGACGCTCGGCTTCAAGGGCGGCACGGGCTACGTCCTCGAGTACGGCGGCGACGGCATCACCGCACTCACGATGGAAGAGCGCATGACGCTCTGCAACATGGCGATCGAGGCTGGCGCGACGACGGGCATGTGTCCGCCCGATGCGACGACGGTCGCGTATCTCCGCGGCCGCCAAGCGCAGCCAACGGGCGACGCGTTCGAAGCGGCCGCCGCGCGCTGGCTCGCCCTCGGCGCCGACGAGGGCGCGACCTACGATCGCGAGCTCGTCATCGACGTCACGGATCTGCGGCCGCTGGTCTCGTGGGGCACGAATCCCGGTGAGTCGGTTCCCGTCGACGGCGTCGTTCCGGCGGATGCCGACGCGAAGAGCCTCGCGTACATGGGCCTCGCGCCCGGCGTCGCGATGCGCTCGCTCGAGGTCGATCAGGCGTTCGTCGGGTCCTGTACCAACGCGCGGCTCTCGGATTTGCGCGTCGCCGCGGAAGTGCTGCGCGGCCGACGCGTATCGGTGCCGACGATCGTGACGCCGGGCTCGCAAATGGTCAAGCGCGCCGCGGAGCGTGAAGGTCTGCACGACGTCTTCCAAGACGCCGGTTGCCTCTGGACGCACAGCTCGTGCGGGCCGTGCCTCGGCATGTCGATGGGCGTCATCGCGCCGGGCTCGCGCTGCATCTCGTCGACGAATCGCAATTTCCCGGGGCGCATGGGCACGGGCGGCCGCGTTCACCTGGCCTCGCCCGCCGTGGTCGCCGCGAGCGCAGTGCTCGGCCGGATCGGCGGACCCGAGGAGCTGCCGCCGCTCGGCGCCGCCGATGGCGCAGCGGACGCATCGCCCGTTTTTGCGGGCTCGGCGGCGTAGCACGATGATCGTCCGCGGCACCGTGCTCCCGGTCGACAACGCCAACGTCGACACCGACCAAATCATCCCGGCGCACTATCTCACGGGCGTCGAGACGAGCGGTCTCGGCAGGCACCTCTTCGAGGGCATGCCCGGCGGGGCGGAGCTGCTCGCGAACCACGCGGGCGCGAGCGTGCTGGTCGCGCGCGAGAACTTCGGCTGCGGCTCGTCGCGCGAGCACGCGGTGTGGGCGCTCGAGGATCGCGGCATCCGCGCATGCATCGCGCCGAGCTTTGCACGTATCTTTTGGGAGAATTGCTATAACCGCGGCGTCGCGCCGATCGTCGTCGACTCGGCGGAGATCGATGCGCTGCTCGCGGCACCGGAGATCGAGATCGATCTCGCTGCTCAGACGCTACGCGCAAACGGCCGCGAGCTGCGCTTCGAGCTCGACGAGCTGCGAAAGCGCTTCGTGCTCGAAGGTGGCTATTACGCATATCTCGCGAGCAAGCGCTCGGAGGTGCGCGCGTGGGTCGCCGCGCGATAAAGCGAATCCCCGGGCGCTCGCGTTCGGGCGGGCTCAGAGAGCGGTCGCCACGACCGTAACCGTTGCTCATTATATCGTTCGGATTCGAGGCGCCGCCGTACGCTCGCAGCAAGTGTAGATGGGCGACCGTCTCGAAGCCGTGAGCGGGTGCCTCGAGGTAGGTGAGTTCGATGCCTTTCCCGAGCTATACGACGAACGTTTTCGCCCAGCCGCGCACGCTCTTAATCCGGCTGCAACGCAACATCGGTCCGAACGGCACGCAGCCGCTTCCCCGTGCTGCGCAGTAGCAATTCGAGCAATTCGAACGGAACGGGACGGCGATGCGTTACCGGGCCATGAAGCGCATCGCCGTCCCGCTCGTCCTCGTCGCCCTGGCCGTGAGCGCGGCTCAGGCCGTCGCCCAGCCGGTCGCGACGCCGGTGCCGAGCGCGACCGTCCCGGCGACCGGTATCGTTCCCGGCGGCATCCCGAGCGGCGTGCTGAACAACCCGTACGTGCAGAGCGTGCTGCAGGCGATCGGCGGCGTCGGGCAGACCTCGAACGGCCCGACCGCGATCGGTTCGGTGACGTACTTCAAGCACTTCAACCTGCAACTGCAAACCGCGCCGAACGTCTATCGTCAAATCTATCTGCATCAAGGAACCATCATTAATCCGCGCGGCGCGACGATCCAGAACGGCCAGCGGCTCGACGTCAGCGGTCAGCCGCAAGCGGACGGTTCGCTTGCGGCGAACGAGATCACGATTCGCTGAGCCTCGGGGGTGGAGGCGGCCGAAGACGTCGCGCGCCCGCAAACACTGCCGTACGGGCGATCACCGCCGCATTTGAAACGAACGTTCTCGCGTGCGCGCCGACCGACGGTAGCATCGCGGGGCGGAGCGCCGCCCGAGGATCGAGAACGCGCGGGTCACGATGACGATCTCGGCCTCGCAACCGACCGACGCCCGCGTGGTGGCCAACATCTTTCTCACGTCGGCGCGTCGCGACGGCGAGCGGCTCGATCTCGCGCGTACGATGCATCTCGTCTATTTCGCACACGGCTGGCACCTCGGGCTCGCCGGCGAGCCGCTCCTGGACGAGGAGGTGCAAGCGCGTGACGGTGGCCCAATCGTCGGCTCGCTCTACGAAGAAGGCCGTCGTATCGGCAGCAATCCGATTCCCGACGGCTTCTGGTTCCCTGGTGAGGACGGCAGCGTCGTCGTCGCCTTCGCAGCCGCAGCCGCGGCCGACGGCCGCGGCGCCCTCGTCGAGCGGATCTGGTCAACGTACGGACGGCTTGCGGATCTTCGGCTCGCGCAAATCGTCGCGGGCAGTGGCACGCCCTGGCGGATGACGTGGCTCGCAAACGTCGCGGGATTGCGGCAACTCGCGATTCGCAACGCCGACATCGAGCGCTATTTCGTCGCGCAGCGTCACCGAGCCGAGGTTACGACGAACGCCCGCGGGCTCGACGCGATTCGAGGCGAGAATCCCGAAACGATGTGAGGCCTCACATGCCGCCGAGCTGCTCGGCCACGAGTCGCCGCGGCTCGCCCGCTCGTTCCGGTTCGGTCGTCACGCCCAGCGTTCGCATATCGGCGGCCAGTAATTTTCGACTCGTGATCACCGCCGTTGAAACGAGTGCGAAGACGGTTGCGATCTTAATCGCAATGAGATAAGTCGTCGAGTGCAATTGCGCCGCGATGTCGTCGCTATAAGCGCGCCAGGCGATCGACGCATTTTCGTTTGGGTCGGCCGGGATCGGTGCGATTGGCGAGATCGCCGTGTTCAACCGGTAGTGCAGCGCGACGAAGGTGAAGAAGACGGCGCCGAGCACCGACGTCACGAGCCACGCCTTTCGGACGGCGATCGCGGTGCCGAGACTCGCTGACCAGGCGCGAATCGTGCACCAGGCCGTCACCATGGTCACGGCGATGACCGCGCTCGCGTCCTTATTCGGCCAGTGCGGATCGAAGCCGATGAGCAGCGTGAACGGCACGACGAGCATGCCGATGATCCACGTCGAGTCGAACATGCGCCGGGCGGGCCGCAGATACCAGAGCGCCGGCACGATCGCGAAGACGAGCTGGTGTGGGTGGATGAACGTTCCGCCGATCAGCGCGGCGAGCGCGGGAAGCAGGACGACGGCTCCCGAGCGCACCGAGCGTTCACGAGCGACGACGACGACGGCGAGGCTCGCGAGCGTAAGGACGACCGTTGAGAGCGAGCCCGCGAGGAGCGCCGGCTTCTCCGCGACGCCGAGCGCGACGAGAAACCACGTGAGGCTGTACTGCGGCGGGAAGTGGACTTCGGCTGCGGCGTGAAGCGCGAGGGTGTGCGCGTATTCGAGCCATTGTCCGGTTCCGAAGAGTAGCGTCGGCACGATCGCGTATGCGACGAGCCCGGCGAGGAGCACGGGCCGCGCGCGCGGTACGATGAGCAATGTTGCGACCACGGCCCCGGCCGCCATGTGGGGCTCGACGAGGGCAATCAGCAACGCGGCCGCACCGAGCGAAGCTCGATTCGCGCACAGCGCCCATGCGGCACACGCGAGTGCCGCGATCGAGATGGGGGCGATCTGACCGAGGACGATCGCGTAGCTCAGGACCGCGATGAAGGCGACCGCGAGTCCAACGGTGAGCGGGAGTTTGCTACCGCGCGCGAGCGCCATGCCGGTTGCGACGCCGGCGGCGAGCGTAATGCAGCCGAAGAGCGCCTCCGCGACGACGAGCGGTACTCGGCCGAGCGCCTCGAGTGCGACGAGGTCGTACGGCGGCAGCGGCGCCGGAGCGACGATCGGTAGCGTGTCGTGCACGAGCGGCATGGTGTTCTCGCGCCGTAGCAACGGTTGAACGCGATAGGGATCCGCGCGATCGACCGCGACGACTTCGCCCGCTGCGTAGAATGCGCGAAAGTCGATCGGCACGCCGCGGAACCATTGCGCCATGTCGTGCAGTCCGCCGAAGATTGCGAGCGCGGCGACGATGGCGTAAAGCGCCGAGAGTCGGCGGGACGGCGCGCTTGGCGACATGGTGTCCACTCGTATCCTTTCGGCAGCACGGGACCTCCGAAGGAGTCGCGATCTGGCTGCAATCCGGCGATCAGCCCGCGGCGGGCTTCGCTTTCGATATCCGCGCGCCCGCGGTCTCGCGTAGAAGACCGATCGGAATGAGCGAGGAGCCGCCGATCGCGGCGAGCATGATGTAGTTCGCGGCAAATCCGTCGTGCGCGATGAGCCATCCGGAGATTAGCGGGATGGTAACGCCCGAGAGTCCGAACGAGACCCCGATCGTGAGGCCAAGACCCGAGGACGCACCCTTCGGGAGCGAATCGAGGCAAAGCGCGTACAGCACGGGCGAGCCCGCGTTGCGCACGAGCCCCCAGCCGAGCAAGATGACCGAGGCGGTCGCGACGCTCGAGATCCAGATGCAGGCGAGCATCGCGGCGACCCAGCCGATGGCGAGCGCAGCGAGGATCGGCCGTCGGCCGGCGCGGTCGGAGAGCCGGCCCCACGCGACCTGGCCGAGCCAGCCCGTAATGCCCGATATTCCAGAGAGCGTGATGGCGGCGGCAAGCGGCACGGGCGCGACGCGCGTGAGCTGCAGCGTCAGGAATGTGACCGTGCCTGCTTCGCCGCAGATGAAGAGAAAGGTGATGAGTGTTGCGAGCATCACGTTGCGATTGCGCAACGCCGAGCGCATGCCGACAAAGGGGTTCTCACGGTCGAGCCGCTCGGCGACGGGAACCGACGGCGTCAGATCGTGCGCGACCATCCAGTCGTCGGCGCGCGCGAGATTGTGCTTGCGGGCGATGAGATTCTGCAACGGGCTCCATACCGCCCGTACCGATGCCCATGGTGACGCGCAGCGCCGTGAAGAGCCCCAAGCCGCGCGTGAACGCGGTCGCGATGCTCGAGGCCGTCGCCACGAGCAGCGTCACGGTCCAGGCCCGCGCGCGCCGATCGGCCTTCCCGAGGACGTCGCCGAAGCCGCCCAGGAGCACAGCCCCGAGGAAGGTCCCGAGGAACGAGAGCGACGTAAGGAGCCCGCCGCCCTCGTCGGAGAGGTGAAACTGATGGAGCACGGCGGGCAGGATCTGGCGATCGGTCGACGTCACGAGGATCGCGCCCGACGTCGCGACGAGCATGAGCCACGCCACGGGATGCGCACGGATCGTCCAGCAGCCTACGACCGTGCGGAGCATGCTCATTGCGCGCTTAGACGCCGAGCCCGCGCGGGCCGCTCGTGACGCTCGACGAGGCGCACCGTCGCGTCGACGCCGCCTTCGACGCGCTCGCGCCGGGCTGGCGGCGCGCTGGTCTCGCGACGCGTCCCGAGCCGAACTATTCCCTCGCACCGCGTCCCGACGGCCGGATCGACTACGTGCTCGCGACCACGAACGATGCCGGGGTCCCCGCCTTCGAAGCGGCGCTCCGCACGGCGCTCGGCGACGCGGCGGGCGATCCGCTCGACGCGTCCCGCTCGGCCAACGGAACCGGGCCACCCGCGTCGTAGTTCGACCCGATGGCGTTGCCCGTGACCCTCACCGACGTCGAAGCCGCGGCCGTGCGCATCGCGGACTCGATCGTCGCGACGCCCGCCGTGGCGGCCGAATCGCTGTCGGCGATGCTCGGCGCGCGCCTCTCGCTCAAGCTCGAGACGCGCCAGCGGACGGGGTCGTTCAAGGATCGCGGCGCGGCGAATCTGCTGCTGCAGCTCGGGCCCGAGGCGCGCGCGCGCGGCGTGATCGCGATGTCGGCCGGCAACCACGGGCAGGCCGTCGCGTACCAGGCCGAGCGACTCGGCATCCCCGCGACGATCGTGATGCCGGAAACGACGCCATTCCTGAAGATCCGGCGGACGCGGCAGTTCGGCGCGAAGATCGTCCTCTCGGGCGAGAACCTGGCGGACTCGGGCGTGACCGCGACCGCGATCGCGGCGGAGGAGGGGCTCACGATCGTTCATCCCTACGACGACGCGCGCATCGTCGCTGGTCAGGGCACGTGCGGCCTCGAGATCGCGCGCGACCTGCCCGACCTCGACGTGCTGCTCGTGCCGATCGGCGGCGGCGGTTGCATCGCCGGGATCGCTGTCGCGATGAAGGCCGGACGCCCGGAGCTCGAGATCATCGGCGTGCAGACGGCGCTCTATCCGACGTACTTCCAGATCTCGCGCGGCCTGCCGATCGTTCACGGCGGCCAGACGGTCGCCGAGGGCATCGCCGTGAAGTCGATCGGCGCCGTACCGCTCGCGATCGCGCGCGAGCTCGTCGACGACGTGATCGTCGTGGCGGAGCCGTCGATCGAGCGCGCGATCCATCTACTGCTCGAGGAGGAGAAGCTGGTCGCCGAGGGTGCGGGCGCCGTGCCGCTCGCGGCGGTGCTCGACCACCGCGAGCGCTTCGCGGGTCGGCGCGTCGGCCTCGTGATCTGCGGCGGCAACATCGACACGGGGCTGCTCGCGAACGTCATCTCGCGCGTGCGGCTCTCCGAGAAGCGCGTCGTGCGGATGCGCGTCGCGATCCAGGATCGGCCGGGCATCCTCTCACACGTCGCGGGCCTCATCGGCGCCTGCGGGGCGAACATCCTCGACGTCGCGCATCAGCGTCACTTCGCCGACGTGCCGTCCAAGAATGCGGAGCTCGACATCACGGTCGAGACGCGGTCGCCCTCCGACGTCGACGAGATCCTCGCGAAGCTCGCGGCGGCCGATTACACGAGTCGGCTGCTCGAGACGTTGACGACCGCCTGACCATGCGACACTCAGCCTTCGTCTCGCGCGCGCCGAATGACATCGTACCGACGCCACGAGCGTCGTCTCTTGGAGGACGGCCATCGTGCAACTTCCGACGTTCATGAGCGATGCGCGCCGAGTCGCTCTCGCTCTTCGAGCGCACGCTCCGCGAGCTTTACACGACCCGGACACCCTTCATCGTCTCTCAGGCGCGCCGACGCGGTTAGGTTGACGCGGACGGTCGTCGTTGACAGCGCGCGCGCGTCCATGCTATGTTCCGGCGCGATGTCGCTCCGGCCGTTCGCGTCCTGGTACTGGTACACCGCACAACCGTGTCGGTGAGCTAGCGCGCGCGAATGTCGAGTTCCACGAGCCGCCCTCACCGGGCGGCTTTTTTCATTCCTCCGATCCCTTGCCGAGGCCCCAATGTCCGCACCCTACCGCCTAGCCCAGCGCACGTCCGTCGAGACAACCGTTGTTCGCGTCGGCCGTGCAGTTTCGGTGACGGCAGCTTCGTCTTCATCGGCGGCCCGTGCGCGATCGAGAGCACGCAACAGGTCGACGAGGCGGCCGAGGCCGTGGCTCGTGCGGGGTCGGTGCTCATGCGTGGCGGCGCATACAAGCCGCGCACGTCGCCCTATGATTTTCAGGGCCTCGGCGACGCAGGCTTGCCGCTCATCGCCGCGGCGGCCGCGAGAAATAATCTCGGAACCGTCGTCGAGGCGCTCGCGGAGTATCAGGCGCCGCTCGTCGCCGAGGCGTGCGACATGATCCAGATCGGCGCACGCAACATGCAGGACGTGCCGCTGTTGCGCGCTGCCGCGCGTACCAAGGCACCGATCCTCCTCAAGCGCGGTCCCGCGGCGACGCTTGATGAGTTACTCTGCGCGGCGGAATACGTGCTCGCCGAGGGCAATCCGAACATCGTGCTGTGCGAGCGCGGCATTCGTGGGTTCGATCGCCACACGCGGAACACGTGCGATCTCGGCGGCGCGTTGCGCCTCAAGGAGCTCACGCATCTGCCCGTGATCCTCGATCCCTCGCACGCGACGGGCCAGCGCTCGCTCGTCGAGCCGCTGACGCTCGCGGCGGCGGCGGCCGGTCTCGACGGCGCGATCGTCGAGATGCATCCCAACGCCGAGTTTGCGGAGTGCGACGCGGCACAGGCGATCGACGTGGCGACCTTCACGCGCATTGCCGCACGCGTACGCGCCGTGCGCGCGGTGCTCTTCGAGGATTCGCTCGCGGCCTGCGTGTAGGGCGCGCGGTGCGCATCACGACCTTCAACGCCAACGGCATCCGCGCGGCGGTGCGTAAAGGGTTCGTGCCGTGGCTCGAGCGCGAGTCGCCCGACGTGCTGTGCATCCAAGAGCTCAAGGCGCACGAACATCAGATCCCGGCCGAGGTGCTCGCACTCGGGGCTTATCCGTATCGTGCGTATGCGTTCGCGCAGAAGGCCGGCTACAGCGGCGTCGCCGTCTTCGCGAAGCGCGCGCCCGATGCCGTGACGTCGGGGCTCGGGTGGCCCGACGTCGATGCCGAGGGCCGCTACGTGCGAATGGATTTCGGGCGGCTCTCGATCGGCTCGCTTTACGTGCCTTCCGGCACGACCGGGCCGGCGCGCCAAAGCGTCAAGGACGAGTTCTTGCTGCGCTTCCTCGACCGGCTCGCGGTCGATGCGGGCGACGGTCGCGAGCACATCCTCTGCGGCGACTTCAACGTCGCGCCCGGCGCGATCGACACGTTCGATCCCGTGCGCAATGCGAGCGTCACCGGGCATTTGCCGCACGAGCGGCTGTGGTTCGAATCGATCGTCGACGAGGTCGGCTGGGTGGATGCGTTTCGTGCGATCGATCGGGAGCCGCGCCGCTACACGTGGTGGTCGAACTTCCAGGGAGCCTTCGAGCGCAATCTCGGCTGGCGCATCGACCACCAACTCGTGACACCCGGCATTGCGCCGTTCGTGCGCGCCGCGCGGATCGAGCGCGACGTGCGCTTCTCGGATCACGCCCCGCTCACGATCGAGTACGGAATCGAGCTCTCGTCGTTCGGATGAGCGAGAGCATCCGGCCGCATCGGTGGTATCGCAGCGACGGCTCGTCGCGCTCAGGTACGTGCGCCAGGCTCTCGGGTACACCGTCACTATGGCTGGAAGAGATCGCTCCGCAGAGGACCACGACGGCACGGCTGGCACGCCGAAGACCGCGGAACACAAGCACGAGGGCGAGGGCGGCCTCGCTCATCGCCACGACGGCAGCGGCCGGCCGAGCCACGAAACGGGCTCGCACGACAAGCCCGGCGCCGATCACACGACCGTGACCGAGTCGAGCCGCAAGAGCGCCGCGAAGGTGAACTCGTACGATGTCGGCCGCTCCGAACCGGATCGCCCGAACGAGCTCGAGGAGCAAGATTTCGAGCGGATCCCGTCGCTCCGACTGACCGCGCAGCGCGAGCACGGCGACAACGCGATGTAATCGGATCGCGAGCTTTCGATCCGACACCGACCGATCGGTCCGGTTTGCCGTGAGGCCGTCGGCGAAGGCGAGGCCGAGGAAGCTCGCGACGATCGCGAGGCCTGATCATGCTCGAGCGAATGGGGCCGCATCGATCGAGACGCGCATGGCGCTCGCAATGCGTTCGAAGTCGAGTCGGGTCACCTCGAAGATGGACCGCCGAAACACGATGCCCCAGTTCGGCCGAGCGGAGAGCACGTCAAGCGACGGCACGAGCGGCCGGATCGGCGCCTCCTGCGCCGCGAGGTACGCGACGTCACGCCGGACGGGGCGGAATCCGGGCGCCTGCTCGACGCCGTACGCGGGGCCGCCCGCGACGCGCCCGATCGCAGTGAATGCCTGAAGCGCCGTACCATCGGCGAGACTCGTGCGCGGCGAATAGAGCGCGAGCCAATCTCCGGGTGATAATCGGTCGACCGGTGCGCGCTTGCCGTGGCCGAGCTGAATGAAGCCGCCCGCCACGGCCATACGAACGCGATCTCGCGAAACCACGCCGATCCAGAAGCGCGGATCTATGCTCACGCGCGCGCGATGGTCGAATGGATGGTCACCGTACGTCCGTCCGGGTCGGTGGTCGAGAAGAATCGCCCGAAGGGTCCATGTTCGATCGGCGAGACCGGTAGGTTTCGGGCGGTCAGCCGCGCCGCGTACGCGTCGAGGTCGCCCTCGCATGCGAACCAGACCGCCACGCTGCCCGCGCCCGTACTCTCGCCTTCGCGCGGTTTGCGAATCGCAAATGGAACCGAGCGCGTCTCGAAGACGTGCGCGCCGGGCGGGCTCGTTTGAGCCGAGTGGAGCCCGATCGCGTCGGCCCAAAAAGCGCGGCTGGCCTCGAGGTCCTCGACGATGAACGCGATGAAACTGGGGCCGGTGATCTCGGCAGGCATGGTTCTCTTCCTCCATGAATCAGGTACCTGGTATGTATAGCAGGCACCTGAATTAGTGTCAATTCCCACTGCGGACGATCGTGCGGTGACGCGTCGCGTCGGCTACGTCTTGAAGCGCGCGCAGCATGCGCTGCGTGGCGCGATCGACGAGTCGCTCGAGAGCTGCGAGCTCAATCTCGGCCAATACGCCGTGCTCGAAGCGCTGGCGGACCGAAGCGAAGGCGCCGTATCGAACGCGGCGCTCGCCCGTCGCTGCTTCGTCAAACCGCAAACGGCGAGTCAGCTCGTCGTCGCGCTCATCGCGCGTGGAGCCGTCGAGAAGCGAGACGACGCCTTTTCCGGCCGGGCCGTCGGCTTGACGCTAACGGCCGCCGGCCGTCGGCTCGTCGTCAAAGCGCGTGCTGCCGTGAACGAGATCGAGGCGAAGATGCTACGCGACGTGAGCCCGGCGGATCGCGATCGGCTCGCCGACGTGCTCGCGCGCTGTGCTGCATCGCTCGAAGGGCCATAGCGGCGCCTCGTTTGGGCTCGTCGGCGGCGCTACGCGGAAGCTTCCACTGCGGAACGTCGCGCTCGAACGTCGTCGCGGTAGGCGACCCAGCGACCCGATGCGATCGCCTCGCGGGCGTCCGCGACGAGCCGTTCGAGGACGGCGAGATTATGATACGAGAGCAGTCTCGGTCCGAGCATCTCGTTCGCGCGAAAGAGGTGCGAGAGATACGCGCGCGTATGCGTCGCGCAGACCCGGCAGTGGCACGTCTCGTCGAGCGGTCGAGGATCGCGCGCCAAGGCTGCGTTGCGGATGTTGAGGTCGCCCGAAAACGTCATCGCGCGGCCATTGCGGCCGCAGCGCGTGGGATAGACGCAGTCGAAGAGATCGACGCCGCCATCGATCGCCGCGAGCAGATCGAGGATCGTTCCGACGCCCATGAGATAGCGTGGTTTGTCGGCCGGGAGCAGCTCGGCGGTCGAGCGCGCGACACGATACATGTCGTCGCGCGACTCGCCGACCGAAAGTCCGCCGATCGCGTAGCCGGGAAGATCGAGCGCGACGAGCTCGCTCGCGCTACGCGCGCGCAAATCGTCGTCGAGCCCGCCCTGGACGATTCCGAAGAGCGCCGTCGCCTCGCGCGACCGCGCATTCCCGCACCGCCGCGCCCAGAGCGTCGTACGCCGAACCGCTTCGGCGATGTCCTCGCGCGACGACGGTAACTTCACGCAGACGTCGAGCGCCATCGCGATGTCGACGCCGAGCGCTTCCTGGAAGCCGACGACGTTCTCGGGCGTGAACGCGTGCGCGCTGCCGTCGAGATGCGACTTGAAGCGTACGCCGTCGTCGTCGACGTCGCGCCGCTCCTCGAGCGAGAAAACCTGGAAGCCGCCGCTGTCGCTGAGGATGTTGCGGTCCCACGCCATGAACGCGTGCAGGCCGCCCATCGCCTCGAGCGTCTCGCGACCCGGCCGCAGCCACAGGTGGTACGTGTTCGCGAGGATGATCCGTGCGCCGAGCGCTCGCAGGTCGTCGCCATCGAGCGTCTTGACGGTCGCCGCCGTGCCGACCGGCATGAAGGCCGGCGTCTCGACGTTGCCGTGGGCGAGCGCGAGCGTTCCGCGCCGCGCGTCACCGTCGGTCGCGACGAGCTCGAAACACGAGCTCATCGCGGCCGGCTCGCGTTCAGAGCAGGCCGAGCGCCATCTGCGCGGCGTCGCTCTGGAAGTCCGTAACGAGCTCGCCGATGAGCTGCGGGACCGAGATCGTCAGCACGCCCGCCTGCTCGAGCCGTTCGAGCGCCGCATGCTCGCTGCGCGTCGAGGCACCGCCGCACGCATCGTAGACGAGTGCCGTCGTGTAGCCGGCGGCTTTGCCTGTGAGCGCGGGCATCGACGCCGCGATCTCCGTGACGATGCCCGCGATGATGAGCGTCGTCCGGCCGGTCGCCTCGATCGCCGCGCGAGTCGGGCCGTCTTCGAGGGCGTTGGTTTGCGAGCGCTGGAAACGCGGTGCCTGATCCGCGTACTTCTCGACCTCGTCGATGAGCTTGCCGCCCATCTCGATCGTCGAAATGATCACCGGCATGCGATAGGCGTCGGCGAGCTGGCAGAGCGCGCCGACCTGGTGCGCGAGATCTTTCTTGTCGCCCGTGAGGCCATGCTGGCCGAGAAGCCCCTGCTGCTGGTCCACGAGGAGCACCAGCGATTGGTCCGCGCGGATTTCGCGCTCGATCGTCTTCATGGCGCATCCCTACCGCGCCCGGCGTCCGGGCAATCAGCGTGGGGCTCAGAGGTCGCCCGTGACGTACTGCGCGCGACCGTTTCCAAACGACCAATCCTCACGCGTGTTGCTCACGACCGACACGACGACGTCGGTCGGCGGCGTGCCGGCCCGCTCGAGCTCGGCGACGAGCTCGCGGTAGAACGCTTCCTTCTGTGCGTACGGCCGCGGGCTCGTCGTTACTTGCACGACGAGCGCCTTCTCAGTCCGCGCGATGCCGAGCCCGGTGTCTTCGAGAATCAGCTCGCCTGGGGCGTGCTCGTGGTAGACTTGATAGCGGTCGCGCTCGTGCGCGCCGAAGGCGGAGAGCACCGCGCGATGCGTCGCGTCGAGCACCGCTTTCCGTTCCTCGGGCGTCCGCCCGGCGATGGCGTCGATGCGAATGAGTGGCATGAGGTCGGGTGTCCCTCAGCGCTCGAGCGCTCCTGCGTGGCAGTTCGCGCGGCGGTCGCATGCGCAGTCTCAGCCAACGTAGGCGTTCGCGAAACGGCCGTTGGCGCCGCGGCGCAGACTCACCCGAGGTCGGCGGACGCCGGCCGCGCACGACGAGCGCACGTTGTTGCTGGACCGGCTACTCCAGTATCGGCTTGCCCATTCGGCGCATACCGTCGCTCGACGCTTCGTGCGTATCGGTAACGACGAGCGCGCTGATCAAATACGCGGTGACGGAGGGCGTGTATCGTCAGCGAGAAAGATCGTTATCACCACGATCGCGACGTAGACCGCAGTCGTGTTGAGAATGGAAAAGCGAAACACCAAACAACCTCTTTAGAAAAATACGTACGATAGTACAATTGAGAGCCGGCCGCGACCGTAATTGACGGAGGCGGTTCGTAAAACGATAAAAGAAGTTCGGCGGAAGTCGTATCGCCGAAAATCATGAGTCAGCTGATCTGGGACAGCCCGACGAGTATGCCTGTATCGACACCACCGACCGTCCCTAGCGTAAACGCTCCCGCGCCGCGACGTAATCGGGCGGCGGGCTTGCTTCGAACGCGAGATCGTCGTTCGTGAATGGATGCCGGAATGCGAGCCGCCAGGCATGGAGCGCCTGGCCGGGCAGATTGATGCGTTCATCGACGCGGCCGTAGATCGGATCGTTGACGATGGGATGCCCGAGCCCGTGCATGTGCACGCGGATCTGATGCGTGCGACCGGTCTCGAGCGTGAACTCGAGCTCGGCCGCGTCGCGGAGCGGCTCGCGCAGGACGTAGTGCGTGACCGCCCGCTTGCCGTCGGCGCGTAGGGCGTAGCGCAAGCGGTTCTGTGGATCGCGGCCGAGCGCGCCGTCGATCGTGCCGCGCGGATGCTCGGGGCGCCCGACGACGAGCCCGAGATACGTGCGCACGATCTCGCGGCGCATCATCATCTTGCCGAGCGCCGAAAGCGCGGATTCGGTTTTCGCAACGACGAGCAGCCCCGAGGTGTCGCGGTCGAGCCGATGCACGAGCCCGCCGCGAAGCGGGTCGCCCGGCAGCGCGCCGACCCGCGCGCGGAGCGCGTTGACGAGCGTGCCGTCGCGCGCGCCGTGCGCCGGATGCGTCACCATGCCCGCGACCTTGTCGACGACGAGCAGCGCATCGTCCTCGTACACGACCGCGACCGGCAGGTCTTCGGGCTGCGCGTCGAGCGCGTCGATGGGCGCGAGCGCATAGGCGAGCTCGTCGCCCTCGGCGACGGGCATCGCGGGTTTCGGTACGACGCCGTTGAGCGTGACGTCGCCCGCGCGGATGGCGCTCGCTACGCGGCCGCGCGAAGCGCCCGATACGCGGGCGATCGCGACGTCGCAGCGCGAGCCGGCCTCCGCATCGGTGACGACGTGGCGCTCCGTGCCGAGCTCCATCATCGTGCGCGTTCGGCCGGCCGCGTCGCGCGCTCGGCGCTCTCGCCCCGCATCGAGCTCAGCAGCAGCAGCACGACGCCGACGGTGATGCACGAATCGGCAACGTTGAACACCGGCCACCAGCGGAGATCGACGAAGTCCACCACGTAGCCGTAATGAAAGCGATCGACGATGTTGCTAATCGCGCCGCCGGCGATCATGCCGAACGCGATCCGCACGAATGGCGAGCGCCGAGCCTGATCGCGAAAGGCAAAATAAAAGAGCACGAGCACGACGAGGGCCATGCCCACGAGCAGCCACGGCTGCGTGCCGAAGAGACCGAACGCGCCCGCGTGATTGCGGACGTACGTCCAATAGAGCAGGTGCGGAATCGCAATCCGGCTTTCGCCCGCGAAGAACGACGTGACGATCGCGTGCTTGGACCATTGATCGAGCGCGAGCACGACGACGGCGGCGAGCCAAAACCCCATCCCGGCATCGTACGACGGCGGGCAGGGTCGCTCCGCCGCGGGCGGCAAGGGTCGACGGTCGTGCACCACTGGTTCATCTATCCGAACATCGATCCGATCGCGTTCCGGCTCGGGCCGCTCGCCGTGCACTGGTACGGGCTCTCGTACCTCGCGGGCTTCCTCGCGGTCGGGCTCTGGATGGCGCGCCCGGCGGGTCGGCGTCGGCTTGGCCTCACGACGGACGGCGTACAAGACTTCCTCGTGTACGCACTCGTCGGCGTGCTCGTCGGCGGCCGGCTCTTCTTCGTGGTCGCCGACGTCGTCACGCGGCCGGGAGAAGCGGCATACTATTTCGGCGCGATGCCGGGCAGTCTCATCCACGTCGTCGAGGTGTGGAAGGGCGGCATGGGCTTCTTCGGCGGGCTCATCGGCGTCATCGCCGCGATCGCGCTGTTCATCCGCAAGCATCCGGGCCTGACATTCGCCGTGCTCGCGGACGAGGTCGTCGTGATGCTGCCGATCGGGCTCGCACTCACGCGCTGCGTCAACTTCATCAACGACGAGCTCGTCGGCGATCTGTGTCGTCCCGACCATCCGTACTGCCTCGTCTTTCCGAGCGCGCCCGGCTACCGGTATCCCTCGCAGCTCTTCGAGGCGGTGCTCGATCTCGCGGTGCTGCCGATCGTGCTCGTGCTCTATCGCCGCCGGCCGCCCGACGGCGTCGTCGCCTGGACGTGGTTCGCGCTCTACGGCGTCACGCGGTCGCTCGCGGAGAGCTGGCGTCAGACCGATCTCGCCGTCGGGCCGCTCACGGGCGGCCAGCTGCTCGCGCTCCCGATGATCGCGATCGGCGTTGCGCTCGTGATCCTCGCGTGGCGGCGCGGCGTCCGCACCGACGTCGCGCCGCCACGCGAGCAATCGAGGACTCCGAGGCGGCGACTCGGAACGTGAGCACCTCATGATGGTCGCCGAAGGCTACGCCGCGGTGCGCGCGTCTGTTGACGCCGCGGCGAGGCGCGCCGGGCGCGATCCGGCGTCGATCGCCCTCGTCGGCGTCACGAAGCGGCAGTCGCGCGAGGCCGTCGAGTCGGCACTTGCGGCGGGATTGCGCGACATCGCCGAGAGCTACGTTCAGGAAGCCGTTCCGAAGCTCGCCGGACTCGCGGCGCGCAAGCACTTCATCGGCCACATCCAGACCAAGAAAGCCAAGGCGATCGTCGCGACGTTCGACGTGGTTCAGTCGATCGACCGGCTCGATGCCGGGCTCGCGATCGCGAAGGCGGCGCGTTCGGCGAATCGGCCGGTGCGCGCGCTCGTGCAGATCAACATCTCGCCGACCGAGCGGTACGGCGTCGCGCCGGATGACGCGCCGGCGCTGGCCGAGCGACTGCGCTCGGACGAAGGCCTCGCGATCGACGGGATCATGGCGATCGCACCGAACACGGACGATCGCGCGGAGATCGCGCGCGCGTTCGCTCGCGCCGCCGAGACGCTCGTCGCCGTCGGCGGCACGACCCTCTCCATCGGGATGTCCGGAGATTACGAACAGGCGATCGACTGCGGATCGACGATGCTGCGCATCGGGACCGCCATCTTTGGAGCGCGCACATGAACGACGAACTCGAAGCCCCGCGGCCCGGCAATAAGAATTTTCTCCATAAGCTCGGCTCGATCTTCGCGATCCACGAAGAAGAGGCCGACGAGTACGACGAGGAGCCGGCGCCCCCGCCGAAGCGCAACGTCGTGCCGTTCTCGTCGCGCGAGCCGCGACGTGGCGCGAACGCGGGTGAGGTGAGCCTGTTCGCACCGCGCACGTTCGCCGACGTCACGGACATCGCCGACGCCCTGCGCGGCCGGCAGGTCGTGATCGTCAATCTCCAGGGCGTCGATCGCGGGCTGCTCCAGCGCGTCGTCGACTTCACGAGCGGCGTCGCGTACACGCTCGACGGCAAGATTCAGAAGCTCGCCGATGCGATGTATCTCGTCGTGCCGCCAGGGACGCCCGTCAACTCCGCGGGCATCCGCGAGACGCTCGGCTCCGACGCGTCGTTCGATTTCATGGCCGGCCGGGGCTAACTCATGTCCAGGCTCACCGTCGTCGATATCCAGCACAAAGCCTTCAAGAAGAAGCTCAACGGTTACGACGGCGCCGAGGTGGATCAGTATCTCGACGAGATCATCGAGGCGTTCGAGGACGAGGCGCACGCGCGCGCCGCGCTCGAGGCGGAGATCGGCGATCTACGCGAGCGGATCAGTCACTTCAAGGCGATGGAAGAGTCGCTGCACAACACGCTGCTGCTCGCGCAGCGCACCGCGGACGAAGTCAAGGCGAGCGCGCACAAGGAAGCCGATCTGATCCGACACGAGGCGCGGCTCTCGATCGAAAAGGAGATCGCGCAGTACGGCGAACGCGCCGCCGAAGCGCGTCGCGAGCGCGAGCGCACGCTCGAGAGCCTCGACGGCGTCAAGCGCGAATTCCGCGGACTGCTCATGACGCATCTCGCGTTGCTCGATCGCAGCGACGTCGCCGTGGCCGCCTCGACGGCGGTCGTCGCGAACCACGAGCCCGAGCCCGCGCAGGCCTAATGGCGAGCCCCGCGCGGACCGAGCGCGCGTTGCATCCGAGCGATCGCGCGGCCGTGATCTACGCGTTCTGCGCGCCCGAGCTCATCGGCCGCCGGATGACGATCGAGGGCCGGCGCGTACAGGCGCTCGCCGCCGGCCGTTTCGGCCTGCTCACGAGTTATGTCGACCGCGAATCGTTCAGCCCGGAAGCACTCGCGGCACGCGCGGACGATCGCGCCTGGTTCGCGCATCAGGCGCGCATTCACGAGCAAGCGGTCGAGCGGCTCGCCAAGCTCGGCACCGTCGTGCCGGCGAAGCCGCTGACGATCGTCGCCGACGCGGCCTCCCTCGCCGACTACGCTCGCGAGCGTGCCGTCGCATGGACGCGCGCGTACGCGAAGTTTCGCGACGCACGAGAATGCGCGGTGCACCTCTTCGTCGGGCCGCACCGGCTGCCGTTCGACGAGCCGTATCTCGTGCGCGTCAGCGCGCGCGTCGAGCGCAGCGCGCGTGGCATCGCGCCCCTTGGCGGCGACGCGAGTCCGGTCGAGGTTCGAGCGCGCGCGTTCGTCGACGCGTGCGCGGCCGCGGCGTCCGCGGCCCGGCGCATGCCGACGACTGGCCGCGGGCATCTCGCGTCGCTCGCGTTGCTCGTGCCCGCGGGCGGCGAGCAGCGCCTCGCCGTGCTCGCCCGCGAGGCGCGCGCCGAGCTCGAAGCGCTCGGCGTCGCCGCGTACCTCGAGGCGCCGCGCGCGCCGCATAGCTTCGTTTGAGGGTGGCATGGCCGAGCTGATCGCCGTGCTCCCGGGAGACGGGATTGGTACTGAGATCGTCGCGGCCGCGCAGCGCGTGCTCGAAGCGGTCCGGCCCGATTGCGAGTACGTGCACGGCGACGTCGGCGTCGTGCCGCTCGAGCGCGACGGGACGGCGTATCCGGCCGCGACGCACGAGCTCTGTGCACACGCGGCCGGGATCCTCTTTGGTGCGGTCGGCGATCCGCGCTACGATGCGGCGCCGCCCGACCGGCGGCCCGAGTACGCGATCTTGACGCTGCGCAAGCGCTTCGACCTCTTCGCGAACCTGCGCCCCGTCGCGATGATCGCCGGGCTCGAGGACGCCTCGACGCTGCGGCCCGAGGTGGTGCGCGGACTCGATCTCGTCGTCGTGCGCGAGACGACATCCGGACTGTATTTCGGCACGCCGAAGCACACGACCGTCGAGGACGGCGTCGCGGTCGCGACCGATACGCTCGTGTACCGAACGCCCGAGATCGAGCGCGTCGCACGCGTCGCCTTCGAGCTCGCGCGCATCCGGCGCAATCACGTCACGTCGGTCGATAAGCAGAACGTGCTCGAGACGGGCCGGCTGTGGCGCCGCGTGGTCGAGGCCGTGCACGATGCGGAATATCCCGACGTCGAGCTCGATCATTTGCTCGTCGACAACGCCGCGATGCAACTCGTGCGCGAGCCGACGCGCTTCGACGTGCTGCTCACCGAGAATACTTTCGGCGACATCCTCAGCGATCAGGCCGGGATGCTGACGGGTTCGCTCGGCAACCTGCCGAGCGCGACGCTCGGCGCCGGCGCCGCGGACGGTGGCTCGCGGCGCTTCGGGCTCTACGAGCCGATCTCGGGCAGCGCGCCCGATATCGCTGGCCGCGGTATCGCGAATCCGATCGCGGCGATCCTCTCGGCCGCGCTCCTCTGCCGCTACAGTCTCGCCGATGACGCATCGGCGACGCGGATCGAGCGTGCCGTCGCGGACGCGATCGCGAGCGGTGCACGCACCGCCGATCTCGTCCGCGACGGCACGCCGTCGCTCGGCACGATCGCCTTTGCGGAGCGCGTGCTCGCCGCGCTCTGACCTTCGAGCGGCGTCGAAGAGCGCATGAAACCGCCGTTGCCGCCGTGGCTTCTGCCGTCGCTTGCGGGCGTGCAGCTCGCATCGCTCGTGCTCCTCGAGATATGCGCTCCACTTCGGCTCGCGACCGAATCGAAGCCGCGGCGCGACGCGCGCAATCTTGCAATCGCTCTCGCGGCGGCGCTACCCGTCGCCCTGCTCGAGACGCCGATCGCGCTACGCGTCGCGGCGTGGACGACGCGGCGACGGCTCGGCCTCGTCGCGCGCCTCCCGCTCCCCGCCGGCGTCCGGGCGGCGCTCGCCGTCGCGGCGCTCGATTACACGCTCTACCACTGGCACCGGCTGACGCACCGCGTTCCGGCGCTGTGGCGCTTTCACGCCGTGCACCACGCCGATCGCGACATGGACGCGACGACGGCGCTGCGCTTTCACTTTGGCGAGATGGCGCTCTCGGTACCTTGGCGCACCGCGCAGATCGTCATCATCGGCACGTCGCCGCGGACGTACGCGCTCTGGCAGTTGTTGACGACGCTCTCGATCCAGTTTCATCACGCCGACGTGAAGCTGCCGGCCGCGTTCGAACGCGCGCTCGCGTGGTTTATCGTGACGCCGCGGCTGCATGGTATCCATCACGCGGCGACCGAGGCGCTCGCGAAGAAGAACTGGTCGAGCGGACTCTCGCTATGGGACCGGTTGCACGGAACGTATGAGTCGGACGTCCCGCAAGCGGCGATCGAGATCGGGCTCCCGGCGTATCGCCGCGACCGCGACGTCGGCCTCGGTGCGATGCTCGCACTGCCGTTCGGCCGCCGCGTCGACGCGTGGGTCGCGAGGCCGCGGTAGCAGACTAGGCGCGAGCGGCTCGAACGACCGCGGCGACGAGGATGACGGCGAGGCCGACGAACACGAGCGCGCCGCGCAGCGGCGGCGGGACGACGCCGCCCGCGCCAAGGCCGAGCGCGAGCGCGAGCCAGAGCGCGATCGCGAGCGCGAAGAGCCGGTCCTCGACGAAGAGCCCGATGAGCTCGCCGAGGCCGGTACGCAGCGCCTTCACGCCGCAACCTGCAGCCGGCGCGCGAGCGCCCACGCAATGGCGGCAGCGAGCGCGTAGCCGACGGTGAGATAGAGCAGCGCGACGTCGGCGCCGGGCCACGCCGTGCCGACGCCCTCACCCGCCCAGAACGTGCCGAAGGCCGACAGCATGACGCCAACGGCGAACTTCAACGCGTTCTCGGGCACGCGCGCGAGCGGCGCGCGTAGCGCGAAACCCGCGCCGATCACGACGAGCCCCGCGAGCGCCGCGCCGACGGCCGCGGGAACGAGCTGCGCCGCGGTCGCGCCGACGGCAATGACGATGAAGACGACCTCGAGCCCCTCGAGCAGCACCGCTTGATACGCGGTCGCAACGGCGGCCCAGTCGGTTCGTGCGGCGGCCGCGTTCGCCTCGCCGCCGCGGAGCCGGACGGTCTGGCGCGCGAAGATCGCCGCCTCGTCGTGCAGCGCGATGACGCCCGCGTAGCGTAGCGCGGCCTTGCGCAGCCAACGCAGGCCGAAGAAGAGCAGCAGCACGCCGACGGCGAGCTGCAGCGCGCCGAGCGGCACGCGGCGCAACGCCGGTCCGAAGATCGCGACGATCGCCCCGAGCGTCGCGACGCCGCCTGCGGTCCCCAGGAGCGCCGGTCGCCAGCCGCGCGTCTGGCCGACCGCGAGCACAATCGTGAGCGCCTCGACGAACTCGACGAGCGAGGCGAGGAACGCCGGGAGCGCGGCAGTGAGAATCGCGGACATCGTGACGCGCGTTTCGTTGCGATCCGCGGTGATGCCCGCGGGCGGGGCGCTTGCGACCCGGTGGGTAAGAACCCTCGATGGTCGCCGTAGCGCCGGTTTTCGAGCCGCAGGAATTCACGTTGAGCAACGGGCTGCGGCTCGTGATCGTGCCGACGGGCGTCGCACCGGTCGCGACGCTGATGGTGCTCTACCAGGTTGCGGAAAAAGCAATGCCGCTGGTGTCGATCTGGCGGGCTTTTTTCGCTATAATTGGAGCAGGTTTCCTCGATATCTTGAGGTAGCGGCTGATGCGGTCCGAAGATGTACAAAACACGGCGA
>JAABUK010000456.1_pt1 | contig 85920 bp, 82 predicted proteins | sample 5559141 | NCBI WGS metagenome assembly JAABUK01 (sample SAMN10711869, study PRJNA513367) | rock metagenome | isolation source: Antarctica rocks | place: Antarctica: Victoria Land, Pudding Butte nord | collected 2016-01-03
AGCAGCGACACCGCCTCGCGTTTGAACTCATCCGTGAAATCCCGTCGCGTGTTCTTCGTCGTCATCCAGCACCTCTGCCCCTTAGGAGCTTACACGAGGTGTCCACCATATCGGGGAAGGGTCACCCGCTCGACTGCGCCCTGCTGGTGGTGGACGAGTGCAGCATGGTGGACGTGCCGCTGATGCGCTCCTTGCTGCAAGCGTTGCCCGATCACGCGGCGCTGCTGCTGGTGGGCGACGTGGACCAGCTGCCGAGCGTGGGGCCGGGCCAGGTGCTGGCGGACGTAATCGCGTCGGGCGCCCTCCCAGTGATCCGGCTGACGGAGGTGTTCCGCCAGGCGGCGCAAAGCCGCATCATCACCAACGCGCACCGCATCAACCAGGGCGCCATGCCGGAGCTGACCGCACCGGAGGGCTCGGACTTCTTCTTCGTGCAAGCGGACGAGCCCGAGGACGCAGCACGCAAGCTGCTGGCCGTGGTCAGCTCCCGCGTGCCGGCGCGCTTCGGGCTCGACCCGGTGCGCGACGTCCAGGTGCTGTGCCCGATGAACCGGGGCAGCCTGGGTGCGCGCACGCTCAACATCGAGCTGCAGCGCGTGCTGAACCCGCCGGGGCCGATCCGGGTCGAGCGGTTCGGCTGGACGTTCTGCCCCGGCGACAAGGTCATGCAAGTCACGAACGACTACGACCGCGACGTGTTCAACGGCGACCTCGGCCTGATCACCGGCATCGACACGGAGGAGGGCGCGCTGACCGTCAGCTTCGAGGGACGCGCGGTCGAGTATGGCTTTGGCGAGCTGGACGAGCTGGTGCTGGCCTATGCGACGACGATCCACAAGGCGCAGGGTTCGGAGTATCCCGTGGTGGTGATCCCGCTCGCGACCCAGCACTACGCCATGCTGGCGCGCAACCTGCTCTACACCGGGGTGACGCGCGGCAAGCGGCTGGTCGTCATCGTCGGGCAGCGCAAGGCGCTGGCGATGGCGGTCAGGAACGGCGGCGCACGCCGGCGCTGGTCCAAGCTGCGCGAGTGGCTGCAGCCAGCCACTGGCGGAAGGTCGGCTGGACGCCGGACGACGCTGGCCCACGCGGCGGAGGACGTGTAGGGAACGAGCTCCGACCCATGCAGGTGCCGCCGCGGCTGCATGACCTGCCCGGCCTGCAACGGCCATGCGGCTTGCATTGGCGGTCCGGCATACGACGCAAGACCTCGCGGCGTGGCGCCGACTCCCTGTTCGCGCTGAAAGACAACTACGCCACCCTAGCCGACGAGGTTCGGCCGTTCGTTGACCGCACACTGCCAGGCACGCTCGAACTGCGTGACCCGCTTCAAGCGATTGCCCTGCACAGGGCGGCCACCGTGTCCGGGGCCACTCCGCTCTCCAGTAGCACGATCCGCGTGTCCGCGCCGGGCTCAACCGCCGGCCGGGGTGTCGCGCAGGGCGTGGCCGAGAAGCGTGCGGCCGTCCGGGGCAGTGCCACGCCGCCAGTGTCGCCGAAGGTGGCGAGTGCCGTCGCCTGCGGATGCGCCTGCGCCTCGTTCCAGTCGAGCACCGGCGTGACGCAGGCGTCGGTGCCGGCGAAATGCATGGTCCACTCGTCCCGTGTGCGGGTGGCGAACCGTCCGGCGATGTGCCGGGCCGTTGCGGCCCAGGTGGCCCGGTCGAGCTGATTCGACAGCGCGACCAGCTCCTGCAATTCCAATCCGGCGAGGAGCGCCTGGAAGAATTTTGGCTCGATCGCGGCGACGGCCATGTAGCTGCCGTCCGACGTGGCATAGGGGCGGTAGAACGGCGCCCCCCCGTCCAGGAGATTGTCGCAGCGTTCGTCCCGCCACCGCCCGGCGGCGCGCAGGCCATGGGTGAACGCGGTCAGCGCCGTCGCACCCTCGAAGATGCTGGTTGCGACGACCTGGCCGCGGCCCGTCGCGCGGGCGGACAGCAGGGCGGCCAGGATGCCGCAGGCGAGCTGCATGGCGCCGCCGCCGAAATCCGCCACCAGGTTGAGCGGCACCGGGGGCGGCGTGCCCGGGGCGCCCATGGCCAGCAGGGCCCCGGTCAGGCCCAGGTAGTTCAGGTCATGCCCGGACTCGCCCGCCATCGGGCCCGCATCGCCCCAGCCGCTGATGCGCCCGTAAACCAAGCGCGGATTGTCCGCGAGGCAGGCGTCGGGGCCGAGGCCGAGCCGCTCCATGACGCCCGGGCGAAATCCCTCCAGCACCGCATCGGCGCGGGCGATCAGGCGCCGGGCGGCCTGCAGCCCGGCCGGGTCCTTCAGGTCGAGCGCGACCGAGCGCTTGCCGCGAGCCAGCGCGTCGAACCGGGCCGGCACCGCGACCCCGAGCCCGGCCGCGCCGATCCGGTCCAGCCGGATCACCTCGGCGCCCATCTCCGCCAGCACCAGCCCGCAATGCGGCACGGGCCCGATCGCCGCCATCTCGACGATCAGGGTGCCGGCCAGCGGTCCGGCGGGAGGGCTGGCCGAAGGGGGCGACGCGTTGTGCATTGACATGGTCCCATCTAACTACCTAACGTTTGCAAGGCAAGCTGAGGGAGAGCGCAGTGGCGCCCGATACCGTCCCATCGTTCCGTGCCGCCGCATCCGTCGGTGATCCGTACCTGACCGAGGAACACCAGCTGTTCCGCGACCAGATCCGGCGTTTCGTCGAGACCGAGGTGAAGCCGCACGCCGAAGCCTGGGAGACCGAGGGCCGGGTTCCGCGCGGGGTGATGGCCCGCATGGGCGAGCTCGGCTTCCTGGGCGTGCGCTACGCCGAGGAATACGGCGGCAGCGCCATGGACACGGTCGCCACGGCGGTCCTGGCGGAGGAGCTCGGGCGCTCCACATTCGGCGGCTTCGCCATTACCGTGCTGGTGCACACCGACATGGCGTCCCCCCATCTGGCGAATGCCGGCACGGCCGAGCAGCGGGCGCGGTGGATGCCGGACCTGGTTGCGGGCCGGAAGGTCTGCGCGGTCGCGGTGACGGAGCCGGATGCCGGGTCGGACGTGGCGGGCATGCGCAGCACGGCCCGGCGGGACGGCGACGACTGGGTGCTGAACGGCACCAAGATGTACATCACCAACGGGGTGCTGGGCGACCTGGTGTTCGTCGCGGCCAAGACCGACAGCGCGGCGAAGGGCAGCCGGGGCATCTCGATCTTCGCCGTGGAGAAGGGCACGCCTGGCTTCACTGTCGGGCGCGCGCTGGACAAGCAGGGCTGGCTGTCGTCTGACACCGCGGAGCTGGTGTTCCAGGACTGCCGCGTTCCGCACGCCAACATGCTGGGCGAGGAGAACCGCGGCTTCTACGCCATCATGCGGAATTTCCAGAACGAGCGCGTGGTGCTGGGGGCGCAGGCGATGGGCGAGGCGCAGGCGGCGCTTGCGATGACGCTCGACTGGGTGCGGCAGCGCAAGGCGTTTGGGGGCACCTTGTGGGACAAGCAGGCCATCCGGCAGAAGCTCGCCATGCTCGCCGCCAAGGTCGAGGCGGCGCGGCGGCTGGTGTACCACGCCGCCTGGCTCGATGCGCAGGGCCGTGACTGCGTTCGCGAGGTGTCAATGGTGAAGGCATTGTGCGGCGAGCTGGTGAACGAGGTGATGTACGCCTGCCAGCAGTTCCACGGCGGCATGGGCTACCTCCGCGAAAGCGCCATCGAGCGGATGGTGCGCGACGCCCGCATCCAGTCGATCGGCGGCGGCGCGACGGAGGTCATGCTGGAAGAAGTCGCGAAACGCATATAGGCGGAGCTGGGACGTTGGATTCTGTAACCAATCGCGCCGAGGCAGCCGCCCCGGTGCTCGACGGCCTGCTGCGCCAGCGATGGAGCTGCCGCGGGTTTCTCGAAACGCCGGTCCCGCGTCCGACGATCGAGCGCCTGCTGGAGATGGCGCAGCGGACGCCGTCCTGGTGCAACACGCAGCCATGGCACGTGACGATCACCTCCGGCGCCGCGACGCGCCGGCTGGCCGAGGGGCTGGGCGCGCACCAGCGGTCGGGAGCGCCGGACACTCCGGACCTGCCGTTTCCCGACGCTTACCGCGGCACGTATCTGGAGCGGCGGCGGGAGTGCGGTTTCCAGCTTTATGGCGCCTTGGGCATCGAACGCGGGGACCGGGCGCGCTCCTCGGCGCAGATGCTGGAGAACTTCCGGTTCTTCGGCGCGCCGCACTTCGCCCTGATCACCACGGAGCGCGAACTGGGGACATATGGCGCGATCGATTGCGGCGGCTATGTCTCGGTGTTCCTGCTGGCGGCCCAATCGCTCGGCCTCGCCGCGGTCCCGCAGGCGGCGGTCGCGGCCTTCGCCCCTTGGCTCCGGGAGTATTTCAGCCTGCCGGACACGCGCCTGGTCGTATGCGGGATTTCCTTTGGATACGCGGACGAGGCGCACGCGGCGAATGGCTTCCGAACCAACCGGGCCCCGATCCACGAGGCGGTCGACTGGCGGGAGTGATGCCGGCGACTCTAAGTCTTGGCTTCTGACCCGGCGTCGACCTCGCCCCATTGCGCCGCTTCGAGTGCGGTGCGGCGCATCAGCAGGCGTGCGGTTCCGGCCTGCGTCGTCGCGCCGTGCTGGTTCACGAGCGCGATGCCCAGGCCCAGCAAACCCCGGTCGGGGTGCTTCACGACCCGCGTCTCCGTCACTTCGATCATGGCATGGATGGTGTCACCCGGCCGGATCGGCGCCTTGAACTCCCAGGTGACACCCAGCAGGGCGATGACCGTGCCATCGATCAGGTCGAGCCGCGAGGCCAGCCCGAACGCCATCCCGATGCCCATCGGGCCATGCGCGACACAGCCGCCGAAGTCCGTCGCTGCCGCGAAGACCTCGTCCGTATGAACGGGGTTGTAGTCGCCCGTCAGCCCGGCAAACCCTGTGATGTCCGACCCGGTGATCGTCCGGCCCGGCGTCTTGAACCGCTGGCCGACGGTGAACTCGGTGAATAGGCGGCCCATTGCGCGCTCCGCTTCATTGAATGGCTGGTATCAGCCGCCTTGCTGGATAACCGCTCTCAACCGAGGCTGTGTGAAAACGTAGTTGCCGACGATGGCCGCGCATTGTCTTGTCGCTGCGGTTTGGCACTAGGCACGGAGAATTCGAGCGGTGATGCCCGGCAGCAACACTGTTGCTGATTGTCGTCAAGGTATGACGTTTTTGCACAGCCGGCCCGGATCGTGCAAGGCTTGAGCGACGATCCCCAGGGCCTCGAATCCAAGTTTAGCCCACGCGCTCGTTGAGGACCCGGTCCAGATAGGCCGGCGTCCAGCCTGCCATCTTGCGGCGAAGCTTGATGGACTTTGTGTCTTAGGCGGATCGCACGAGATTCAGGGCGAAGTGGCGGACGACAGCCATGTTTCTGGCCTCTCCGCCCGGGTCCGACGGTATGGCGATCCGCGCCGAGACCGGCCGTCCGCAGCAACCGGTCGCGTCCGCCGCGGATCAACGATGCGGCCGGCGTGGCCTGGATCGGGGCCTGGCGCATGATGGCGCAAGCGGCGGCGTGACAAGCGGCGTTGAGCGGCTAAGCTGGCGGCAACAAGACCATATCAAGACCGGAGGGGGCGATGGTGGAAGTTGTTTCGTTGCGGACGTTGCTCGCGCGTGAGGGCTGCCTGACACTGCCAGGCGTGTATGATGGAATTTCCGCCCGCATGGCCGATGCCCAGGGATTCGATGCCCTGTATATGACGGGCTACGGCGCCGTCGCTTCCGCGCTGGGCGTGGCGGACGCTGGCACGGCGACATTCACTGAGATGCTGGACCGGGTACGGTGCATCGCCGGGGCCGTCCACGTCCCCTTCATCGCGGACGGCGACACCGGCTATGGCGGCCTGCTGAACGTGGACCGAACAGTGCGCGGTTATGCCGCCGCCGGTGCCGCGGGCATTCAGATCGAAGATCAGGAATTTCCAAAAAAATGCGGCCACACCGAGTTCCGCCGCGTGATCCCGGCGGACGAGGCGGTGGATAAGATTCGCGTTGCCGTCGATGCCCGACCCAGCCGCGACTTCCTGATCGTCGCCCGCACGGATGCGCGCTATTCCGAGGGCATGGACGCGGCGCTGCGTCGGGGCGAGCGGTTCCTGGAAGCCGGCGCCGACATCTTGTTCGTCGAAAGCCCGGAATCGCATGAGGAGCTGCGCCGCGTCGCCGAGACGTTCCGCGGCGCCAACCTGCTCGCGAACATGGTCGAAGGTGGCCGCACGCCCTATTTGTCCACCGAGGAGCTCGATGGGATGGGCTTCAAGGTGGCGCTGTATCCCGGGACGGGGTTCCTGGCCGCTGCCCGTGCGCTGCAGCTCGCCTACGGGCATCTCCGCACCGCCGGGATCGGCACCGGGTCGGCCGCTCCCATGCTGCCCTTCGCCGAGATGAACGCCTTGATGGGCTTCCCCGCCGTCCATGCCTTCGAGAGCCGCTACGGAGTACAGCGCAGCCGGGCGGCAGAGTAATGCCCGGCGGCATTGCCGGCCGGCTCGACCGGCTGCCCATCCTGCCGTTCCACCGGCGGCTGTTGTGGCTGATCGGCGCAGGCATGTTCTTTGACAGCTTCGACATCTACCTCGCTGGGTCGGTGCTGGGGGAACTCGTGCATAACGGCTGGTCCACCGTGCCGCTGAATGCCCGGTTCATCTCCGCGACCTTCGTCGGCATGGTGATTGGCGCGGCAGGGGCTGGCTGGCTCGGGGACCGCTATGGACGCCGGTTCACCTACCAGTTCAACCTGGGGGTGTTCGGCCTCGCCTCGCTAGCCTGCGCCGTGGCGCCCGATATGGGCTGGCTGATCGGCGCGCGCTTTGTCACCGGCATCGGCCTGGGGGCGGAGATCGTAATCGGCTACGCCACGATGCTGGAGTTCATGCCGCCGACCCATCGCGGCCGCTGGGCGGCGCTGCTGTCGCTGGTCACCAATTTCGGCTTGTTCGCCTCTACCCTGCTGAGCTGGCTGATTATCCCGGAATTCGGCTGGCGGGCGATGTTCGTCATCGCCGGGCTGGGCGCGTTTGGGGTGCTGTGGCTGCGCAAGAAGATGCCGGAGTCGCCCCGCTGGCTGGAACTGAACGGCCGGGAAGCGGAGGCGGACGCGATCCTGCGCGGCGTGAAGGCGGAGGCGGCGGCGTTGTCCATCCCGCTCCGTCCGCTGCTGCCGGCACCACCGGCCGCGCCGCGTATCCGCCTGTCCAGCGGGTTCTTCCTGCGGCGTGTGGCGGTCGGCAGCGTCATGCAGGTGGTGATCGGCATCGCGATCTACGGGTTTGTCGCTTGGGTGCCGACCTTCCTCGTGCAGCACGGCATGGCGATCAACCGGTCGCTGGGCCAATCGGTGCTCATGTCGTTCGGTGGCCCGGCGGGTGCGGCGCTCGCATGGGTGTTGACCGACCGGATTGGCCGCCGCCCCTCCATCATCGCCGCCTCCCTGCTCGCTGCCGTGTGCGGCCCGGCTTTCGCCCATGCGCCATCGCAGGAAATGGCGGTGGCGCTCGGCTTCCTGATGTTCACGCTGATCTACTTCCTGGTTTCGGTCGTGATTGCGGGCTACGTGCCGGAGCTGTTCCCGACTGCGGTTCGCATGCGTGGCAACGGCATCACCAGCACCATCGGGCGGCTGACCACCATTTTCGTGCCATTCGGCGTGGTGGTGCTCTATGGTGCCGGCGGGGTGTCGGCTGTGCTGACGGGCGTGGCTGCGGCGCTGCTGGTGCAGGCCGCCCTGGCCTGGGCCTACGGGTTCGAGACGAATGGGCAGAGCCTGGAGGCGATCGCCTTCGACGGCGATGGGCGTGGACCGCGGCAATCCGCATTCGCTGCCGCCGTGGTTGACCTTGCGGATCACCCGCCCTGAACGTGTAGGATTAGGGCCAAACGGCGCAATCGACGCCATGGTGTGATAGGGGAAAATGCCATGCTTATGCGGCAAATAGTTGGGCGGGCCTGCCTTGCATTATGCCTTGCTGCGGGGTTTGTGGCGTCTGCGCCGCACGCTGTGCAGGCGGAAACGATCACCGTGACGCATTGGGGTGGCCAGTTCTACGGCGCGCCCTACGCCGTCGCGATGGAGAAGGGCTTCTTTCGCCAGCATGGTGTCGACGTGACAGGCATCCTGACGGCTGCCGGTGGCGGCACGGCGGTTCGCAACACCCTTGCCGGCGGCATCCCGTTCGGGGAGGTATCGCTGGCCGCCGCCGTGCAGGCGATCGGCGCCGGGCAGAAGCTGGTCATCGTCGGCGCCGGCGCTCAGAGCGTTGCCGACCAGCTCTGGCTGGTGAAGAAAGGCTCGGCGCTGCATGACATCAAGGACCTGGCCGGCAAGCGCATCGCCTATACCGCACCCGGCTCGGTCAGCAACATGATCATCTTGATGGCGCTGAAGGCCAACGGCATGACGGCGCAGCAGGTGCAGCTGGTGCCGGCCGGCGACCTGGGCGCGAACCTGTCCGCGGTGAGCAGCGGCGCGGTCGATGCAGCGTTCGGCGACGAGATGATCCTGACGCAGAACGCGTCCTTGGTGCAGCCGGTGTTCTACGTGCGCGACGTCATGTCGCCCCGCATGATGCAGACCGTCCTGGTGACCACCACTGATTATGCCCGCGCCCACCCCGACACCATCCGCGGCCTGATCGCCGCCCGGCGCGAGGGCCTGGCCTATATGGCCGACCATCCGGACGAGGCAGCGGATATCACAGCGACGGCCTACAACAACCCCGATACCGCCCTGTACCGGACGCAGATGCGGAACCTGCTGAAGGAAAAGTGGTGGAGCGACGGCCGCCTGGATTACGAGGGCATGAACCACATGGTCGAGGGGCTGCAGATCACTGGGCAGCTCAAGGGCGCCGTGGACTGGTCCAAGATGGTCGACACGTCCTTCCTTCCCGCGGACCTGCACGCGTCGCAATGAGCCCTCCAGAGGGGGCGTGCCACGCCCGCCTGCGCGGCGTGGCACGGCGCTATGACGGCGCCCGGCCGGTCCAGGCGCTTGGGCCGATCGACCTCGATCTCGCACGGGGCGAGTTCTTCTCGGTGGTCGGCCCGTCCGGCTGCGGCAAGTCCACGCTCCTGGACGTGCTGTCCGGCCTGGGCCGGCCGACCGCGGGCACAGTGTCGTTCGAGGGGCGCATGCTGAACGGGACCGTGCCCGACGGCGTCGGCGTGGTATTTCAGGAGGACGCCAGCTTCCCTTGGCTGACGGTGCGGAACAACGTCGCCTTCGGCCTGCGCCGCGCCGGGCTGGATGGGGCAGAGATCACCCGCCGGGTCGATCATGCGATCGGCTTCATGGGCCTGGCGCAATTCGCTGGGCACTATCCCGCACAGCTCTCGGGTGGGATGCGTCAGCGCGTGTGCATCGCCCGCACGCTGGTGCAGCAGCCGCGCCTGATCCTGCTGGACGAGCCGTTCGGCGCGTTGGACCAGCAGACCCGCCTGCTGATGGGGGACGAGCTGCTGCGGCTATGGCGGGAGACCGGCGCCACCGTGCTGCTGATCACCCACGCGCTGGACGAGGCGGCGATGCTGTCCGACCGCGTCGGCGTGATGAGCGCCCGGCCGGGCCGCTTCATCGACCTGATCGAGACGGAATGGCCGAGGGAGCGTGACAGCAGGGTCGTGTCCGATCCGGCCTTCGGTGCCCTGACCGCGCGGCTTTGGTCGTCGCTCCGCACGGAGTCGATGAAGGCGCTCGGACGGACAGCATGAGCCGGGGCCGTGCCGTGCTGGCGGTTCGCGTGGCTGTATTGGCAGCCGCAGTCCTGGTGCTGGAAGCGTTGTGCCGGACGGGGGTCATCGACCCGCTGACGGTAATTCCGCCCAGCGACATGGTGGCGGCTATGGTGTCGCAGGTCGGCTCCGGCGCGGTGACCGGAGCGATGGCGCAAACCTTCTCGACCATTCTGCTGGCCTTCGTGCTGGCCGTGGCGCTTGGCACCGTGCTGGGGGCGGCGGTGCATGCCATCCCGCGTGTCCGCCGGGCGATCGATCCGTTGCTGGCGTCCTACTACTCGGTGCCGACGTTCATTTTCTATCCGTTGCTGGTGGCGCTGCTTGGGCTCGGTGCGGCGCCGCTGGTCGTGCTGGGCATCCTGTCGGCGGCCCCCGCAATCGTCATCAGCACGCTGGCGGGGCTCGACAGCGTGTCCCCTGTGATGCGCAAGGTCGCGCGGGTGCAGCAGCTTGGCCGCGCGCAGACGCTGCGGCTGATCGTGCTGCCCGCCGCCATGCCCCGGCTGTTCAGTGGCTTCAAGCTGGCGTTGAGCTACGCGCTGATCGGGGTCATTGCCGGGGAGTTCATCTTGTCGGGCAGCGGGCTCGGCTATGCGATCTCGTTCGCCTATCAGAGCTTCGACAACAGGGCGATGTACGGGTTGATGCTGTTCGTGCTGCTGGTCGCGGTCGTGGCCAACGCGTTGCTGTATGTCTGGGAAGGCCGGCTCGCGCGCCGGCGGCTGCAATCGTGAGCGAGGCGGCGGTCCAAGCCGTGGTGCCGCCCGCGCTGCCGCAGCGCCGCACACGGGCGTTCGACCTGCTGGCCGTGGCGGCGGTCCTGCTCGCCCTGTGGGAAGTCATCAGCCGTTGGACCGGCGGCATCGCCATCACCACGCCGTTCGGGACGCTCGCCTACCTCGTGCAACTCGTGCAGACGGCCATGTTCTGGGGCCATGTCGGCGCCACCGCCTCGGCGTTCTTGCTGGCATTCGCGCTCTCGGCCGGGATCGGGCTGCTGCTCGGCCTGCTGCTGGGGCTGCAGCGCTTCGCGGCGGATGTCGCGGAGCCGATCCTGGCTGGATTCTACACCATCCCGAAGGTGACGCTGTATCCGGTCGTGCTGCTGGTGTTCGGGCTGGGCATGTCGGCGAAGGTCGCCTTCGGCGTGATGCATGGGCTGGTCCCGGTCACGCTGTTCACGCTGGGCGCAGTGCGCACGCTGCCGCCCGTGCTGCTGCGTGCGTCGCGGGCGATGCGGCTGACCACCCTGCAGGCGATGCGGTCGGTGCTGATCCCCGCCTGCCTGCCGGAGATCGTGAGCGGGCTGCGCATCGGTTTCTCGCTGAGCCTGCTGGGCGTGCTGATCGGGGAGATGTTCTCCTCCCAACGCGGCCTGGGGTTCCTGCTGGTGAACGGCTTGGCGCAGCACAATGTCCCGCTGACGACCGCGGTCGTCGTGGTGATCGTGGCCTTCGCGGTCGCGGCGAACATGGTCATGCTCCGTCTTGGCCGGGGTATTACCCATCAGAGCTAAATCGCCCCTCCTCAACCAAAGGCAAAGCTTCGATCCTCTACTCCGCCACCCGGGCTGCCGAGTCCCGGAACAGCGTGCGGCGCGCGTCCCACTCATCGGCCCCGAAACGCCGGAACGCGTTCTGCACGCTGCTGTCAAACAGCGGCGCCGGGTGCCGGTGCGTGTCCCGCAGTGCGGCCAAGGCCGCGTCACAGGCGCCGTAGACCGTCTTCAGCAGCACACCCGGCAGGATCGCCACCCGGTATCCCATCGCCTGCGCGTCGCGCATGTCCACCTGCGGGGTCTTGCCGCCCCACACCACGTTCAACAGGCAGGGCCCGTTGACCCGGCGGGGCACTGCATGCACTTCCTCCATGTCCTGCGGGCTCTCGACGAAGGCGAGGTCCGCACCCGCCGCCAGGGCGGCGTTGGCGCGGTGGATGGCCGCGTCCAGCCCGGCGACGGAACGGGCATCGGTGCGCGCGATGACGACGAAATCCGGGTCGCGCCGGGTCGCGACAGCGGCGCGGATCTTGGCGACGAACTCCTCCTCCGACACCAATTCCTTGCCATCCAGGTGGCCGCAGCGTTTGGGCGAAACCTGGTCCTCGATGTGCAGTCCGGCGGTGCCGGCGCGCTCGTGCTCCTGGATGGTGCGGACAACGTTCAGCTCGGTTCCATATCCCGTGTCGCCATCGGCGATCAGCGGCAGGGTGCTGGCGGCGGTGATGCGGGCGGCGTTGCCCACCATCTCCGTCATGGTCAGCAAGCCGTAATCCGGCAGCCCGAAGGAAGCCGACGTGCCCGCGCCGGTCATGTAGATGGCGCTGAAGCCGGCTTGCTCGATCAGCCGCGCGGTGATGCCGTCATAGGCGCCGGGCGCCACGAGCATATCGGGGCCGGCGAGAAGCTGGCGTAGCTGTGCGGTCGCGGTCATTTGGTTCCTCCTGCTTGGCTTTGCTTCAGGCGCCCGGCAGCCAAACCCAGGGCCGTGCAGCTTCGTCCCGGGCCTTGAAGGCGGCGATGGCATCGTCGTGCAGCAGGGTCAGCCCGATATCGTCGAGCCCCCGCAGCAGCGCATCCCGCCGCATCATGTCGATCTGGAACGGCATCTCCCCGCCATGCGGCCCGGTGACGATTTGGCGGCGCAGGTCGATCGTCACCCGCGCATTGCCGCCGGCCCAATCACCGGAGCAGTCGCGGGCCAAGCGCTCCACCTGCGCCTGCGGCAGCACGATCGGCAGCAACCCGTTCTGGAAGCAGTTGTTGTAGAAGATGTCGCCAAAACTGGGCGCGACCACGCAGCGTATGCCAGCATGCTTCAACGCCCAAACAGCGCCTTCTCGCGAGGAGCCGCAGCCGAAGTTGTCGCCGGCCAGCAAGATCGGCGCGCCGCGGAACGGCACCTGGTTCAGCACGAAATCAGGGTCCTCGCTGCCATCGGGCCGGAAGCGAAGCGCCTCGAACGCCCAGGCGCCCATCTGCTCGGCGGTCGTGCCGATCATCCGCTCGATGCGGATGATCGTGTCGGTGTCGATGTTGGCCCGCATGAGGGGGGCCGCGGTCCCGGCCAGCGTCGTGAAACTGTCCATGTCCCGTTCCCTTTCACAACCGCCGCACATCGGTGATGGCGCCGGCAATAGCTGCGGCCGCGGCCATGGCGGGGCTTGCCAGATGGGTCCGCGCGCTCGGCCCCTGGCGGCCCACGAAGTTGCGGTTGGATGTCGAGACCGACCGTGCGCCGGGTGGAACACGCTCCCCATTCGCGGCCACGCACATGCTGCAGCCGGGTTCGCGCCAAGCAAACCCTGCCTCGCGGAACAGGCGGTCCAGCCCCTCCGCCTCGGCGTCCCGCTTCACCCGTTCGGAGCCGGGGACCACCCAGGCGGTGACGCCGGCCGCCACGCGGCGCCCCCGCACGATGGCAGCGGCGTCGCGCAGGTCGGATAGCCGGCCATTGGTGCAGGACCCGATGAACACCCAGTCCACCGGCGTACCTTCGATGGGACGTCCTGGTTCCAGTCCCATATAGTCCAATGCCGCCTGCCGGGCCGCCCGGCGCTCGACATCCGGCTCCGCATCCGGGCGCGGAATGATGCCGTCCACGGCGATGGCGTGTTCCGGGCTGGTGCCCCAGGTCACGGTCGGCGCCACGGTGGCCGCGTCCACCACGTCCTCCCGGTCGAATACGGCGTCCGCATCGGTCGGCAGCGTGCGCCAGGCCTGCACCGCGCGCGCAAACGCGTCGCCCTTTGGGGCATAGCGGCGGCCCTCCAGGTAGGCATAGGTGGTATCGTCGGGCGCGATCAGGCCCATCTTGGCGCCCATCTCGATCGATAGATTGCACAACGTCAGCCGCTGCTCGATCGGCATGGCGCGCACGGTCTCGCCAGCATACTCGACGGCATGGCCAGTCCCGGCCCCGGCGCCGAACCGGCCGATGATATGCAGGATCAGGTCCTTCGGTCCCACGCCGCTGCCGCAGCGCCCCTCGATCCGCACTCGCATCCGCTTCGGCCGTCGCTGCCGCAGTGTTTGCGTGGCCAGCGCATGCGTCAGTTCGGAGGAACCCACCCCGAAGGCCAGCGCGCCGAGCGCCCCGTTCGTGCAGGTGTGGCTGTCGCCGCAGATCAGCGTGACGCCGGGCAGCACGATGCCGAGCTCCGGCCCCATGACGTGCACGATGCCCTGGCCATCCTGGCCGAGGTCGAAAAACCGTATGCCGGTCGCCTGCGCCTGCTCGCGCAATCCGGCACGCAGGCGTTCGCCCGCTGCGAAGCCGTTATGGATGCGGTCCGGCGCGCTGGAAACGGCGTGGTCGGGCGTGGCGAAGGCGAGCTCCGGGTTGCGGACGGCCAGGCCACGCTCCAGCACGTCCGCCAGCGCCCGGCCGCCGGAGAGGTCATGCAGCAAGTGGCGGTCGATATGCAGCAGCGACCAGCCTTCGCCGAGGTCGGTGACCACATGAGTATCCCAGATCTTGTCGAACATCGTTCGTGCGGACATCGCCTGCCTCCCCATCGCGCCACCGATTTTGCCCGCAGAAACGGGATTGACGCAATCCTGCTGTTCCATAAGCTAGACAGCTCCGAGCTCGATTAAAGGACAACTGGTTGAGCGTTGCAGCCGAATCGTTCAAGGCGCGCAGGATCTACCTGATGCTCAGGGAACGGATCGCCTGCGGCGACCTACCGGCAGGGTCGCGCCTTCCCGGCGAGCCGACGCTGGCAGCCGAGCAGGGCGTCTCGCGCGTCACCGTGCGGCGCGCGCTGGACCGGCTGGCCAACGAGGGCCGGGTGCAGCGCCGTGTCGGGGCCGGCACGTTCGTGGCCGGCAGCGGCGTGAGCCCGGTGGTCGGCGCCGACCTGGCCGATGTGTTCGCGCACCTTAAGGTCATGGGGCAGCGCACCGGCGTGCGGCTGCTGTCCTTCGCCTACTGCGTGCCGCCGGAGGCTGTCGCCGAAGCGCTGGGCCTTGCCCCCCGGGAGCGCACGCAGCGCTCGGTGCGCGTGCGCATGATCGAGGGCGAACCCTTCTCCTATCTCACGACCCATGTGCCCGAGCGCATCGGCGCCACCTACGCCGAGGCGGACCTCGCGACGATGCCGCTGCTGGGCCTGCTGGAGCGCTCCGGCATCGTGGCGGACCGCGCGAGCCAGGCGATCAGCGCGACCTTGGCCGGCCCCGGCGTCGCCGAGGCGCTGCAACTCGAGGTCGGTGCGCCGCTGCTGTCGCTCACCCGTGTGGTGCACGACGCGGACGGCGCCGGCGTCGAACACCTGCACGCGCTCTATCGGCCCGACCGCTTCGCCTTCCATCTGGACCTCACCCGCACGGGCGGCGCCGACCACCGGCGCTGGAGCCCAAGTTCAGCCTCCCGCCGCTCAGCCCCGAGAACAAGGACAGGAACGCCATGAGCCGACCGACACGCCGAGCCGTGCTGACCGCTGCCGCCGTGCTCGCGGCGCCTACAATCTTGCGAGCGCAGCCGGCTTCGGTGAAGCTGGGCATCCTGCAGCCGGTCACTGGCGCGCTGGCGCAGGACGGCGACCTCGGCCGCCTCGGCGCCCAGCTCGCCATCGACGAGGTCAACGCCGGCGGCGGCATCGCCGGCCTCGGCGGCGCGAAGCTGGAGATGGTGTTCGGCGACGCCCGCTCGACCCCCGACGCGGGCACGCAGGAGGTGGAGCGGATGCAGTCGGAAGGCGTGTGCGCCGTCGTCGGCGGCTTCGCCAGCCCGATCTGCCTGGCCGCCAGCCAGGCGGCAGCGCGTTATGCCCTGCCCTACGTCGTCGATGTCGGCGTCGCCGACAGCATCGTCACGCGCGGGCTCACGAACACATTCCGCTTCGCGCCGGGCTTCGGGAAGGTGTCGTCGGTCGCCCTCGACAACCTGGCCACGCTGAACGACGCCGCCGGCAAGCCCGCGAAGACGGTGGTGCTGGTGCACGAGGACGGGCTGTTCGGCAGCGGGCTCGCGAAGCTCATGCAGGCCGAGCTGCCGAAGCGCGGCTTCGAGATCCTGGACACGATCGCCCACCCAACGCCGGCACGCGACATGAACAACATCGCGCTCCGCATCCGCTCGCTGGCGCCCGACCTGATCCTGCCGTCCGACTACTACGCCGAGTTCGTGCTGCTGGCCCGCACGCTGCAGCAGCAACGCATCAAGCCGAAGGGCATCTATGGCGTGCTGAACGGCGCCGCGTCCAACTACCGCTTCGTCAAGGAGTTCCCGGCGGTGGCCGAGGGGCTGCTGGACTGCAATCACTGGGCCGATCCGCGCAATCCAAAAACCCAGGCGCTGCGCAAGGCGGTCGAGGCGCAGGGCAAGTCGTTCGCCTACAACGTGATGCTGAACTACTCCTGCGTGCTGCTGGTGGCCGACGCGCTCAGCCGCGCCGGCAGCACGGACCGCGCGAAGCTGACGGAGGCGATCGCCGGGTCCAGCTTCTCCGGCCACATCATGCCGTACGGGCCGACGCACTTCGTCAACGGGCAGAACGAGGGCGCGAGCCCGGTCAACACCCAGGTCCAGGGCGGCGACATCAAGGTCATTTTTCCAGTCGCCTTTGCCGACGCCAAGCCGGTGTTCCCGGTGGCCTGACGCGCCACGATGTACTCGCCCGCCATCATCGCCGAGGCCGTGGTCAACGGGATGCTCACCGGCGCCGTTTATGCGCTGGTGGCGCTCGGCCTCACGCTGATCTACGGCGTGCTGCACATCATCAACTTCGCCCACGGCGCGCTGCTGACCTGTGCGATGTTCGCGGTATGGGGGCTGGGCGCCGCCTTCGGCATGAGCCCCTATGTCGCCATCATCCCGCTCGTGCCGTGCTTCTTCGCCGCCGGCTACGCCTTGCAGCGCTTCGTCATCGGCCCGGCCAGCCGCGGGCGGGACGGCAACGTGCTGCTGGTCACGCTGGGCCTCGCGATCGCGATCCAGAACGGCCTGCTGGCCTTGTTCCATGCCGACACGCGGTCGCTCGACACCGGTGACGCGTTCGACGTCGTGGCGGTCGGGCCCATGCTGCTGTCACAGCCGCGCCTGGTCGGCTTCGTCGTGGCCGTGGCCGTCGCCGCCCTGTTATGGGCGCTGCTGGCGCTGACCGACACGGGGCGCGCCATCCGCGCGGTGGCACGGGAGGACCTGGGCGCACGCCTGGTGGGCATCGACGTGCGCCACGTCTTCGCCGTCACCTTTGGCCTCGGCTGCGCCTGCCTGGCGGTCGCCGCCGGCCTGCTGATGCCGAGCTACTACGTCAACCCGCGGGTTGGCGAGGCGTTCGTGCTGATCGCCTTCACCATCGTCGTGCTGGGCGGCATGGGCTCGATCCCCGGCGCGGTCATCGGCGGCCTGGCGGTCGGCGTGGTCGAGAGCCTCAGCGGGCTGTTCCTCGGCGACAGCCTGGGCCAGATCGGCGTTTTCCTGATTTTTATTCTTGTGCTGCTCCTGCGCCCGGCCGGGCTGTTCGGGGCGCACGCATGAAAGGTTGGCCCGTCGTGGCCGTCGTCGCGGCGCTGGCAGCAATACCGGCGCTGAACTCGGCCAACACGGTGCTGAACTTCATGGTCGGCGCGCTGATCGTGGCGCTGGCGGCCCAGGGCTGGAACCTTCTGGGCGGGTTCGGCGGCCAGTTGTCGTTCGGCCACGCCGCATTCTACGGCACCGGCGCCTACGTCACGGCGCTGCTGCAGCAGCGCTACGGCGTGAACGCCTGGGCGGGCGCCGTGCTGGGCGTGGCGGCCGGGGCACTGGTCGGCGCCGTGGTCGGGTTCCTGAGCTTCCGCGCCGGGCTGCGCGGCTCCTATTTCGCACTGGTCACCCTGGCCTTCGCCGAGGTGCTGCGCATCCTGGCCAACGCCGCCCCGCTCACGGGCGGCGCAGCCGGGCTGCTGGTGCGGCTGGACGTGCGCGCCGCGAACTTCCAGTTCGCCAGCCGCGCCACGTTCTTCTATGTCGCACTCGGCTGCGTGGCAGTGGCGCTGCTGCTCACCTGGTCCATCAGCCGCTCCCGCTTCGGCGCGCAGCTCGCCGCGGTGCGGGAGAACGAGGAGGCGGCCCGTGCGCTGGGCATCGACGCCTTCGCCACCAAGCTGCGCGCCATCATCCTGTCCGCCGCGATCACCGCCGCCGCGGGCGTGCTGTATGTGCAGTATTACCTGTATATCGACTCCGACCTCGCCTATGGCGCCGGGGTGTCGGTCGCGGCATTGCTGGCGCCGGTCATCGGCGGCGTCGGCACCGTGCTGGGGCCCGTCGTCGGCGCCGTCGCGCTGCAGGGCCTTGGCCAGGTGACCCGGCTGGTGGCCGGGCCGGTCCCGGGGATCGACCAGGTGCTGTTCGGCCTGATGCTGGTGGCCGCGATCGCCTTCATGCCCGGCGGCCTCGTCGGGAGGCGCGGCTGATGCTCGCCGTGCAGGGCGTCAGCAAGCGGTTCGGCGGCCTGCTCGCGGTGGCGGACGCGTCGCTGGCGGTGGAGCGCGGCGCCATCACCGGCCTGATCGGGCCGAACGGCGCCGGCAAGACCACGCTGTTCGCCATCATCGCCGGCTTCATCCCGCCCAGCGCCGGGCGCATCGTCTTCGATGGCGTGGACGTGACGGCCGAGGCGGCGCACCTGCGGGCCCGGCGCGGCATCGTCCGCACCTTCCAAGTCGTGCAGCCCTTCGCCGGCCTGTCGGTGCGCGAGAACATCGCCGTGGGCGCGCACCTGCGCCATGCCGGCCGCGCCGCGGCCCTGGACCGCGCAGCCGAGGTCGCCGCCCGCGTCGGGTTGGCGCCGGAGCTGGACAAGCCCGCCGCCGCCCTGACGGTGGCCGGGCGCAAGCGGCTGGAGCTGGCGCGCGCCCTGGCGACGGAGCCCGCGCTGCTGCTGCTGGACGAGGTGCTGGCCGGGCTCAACCCGTCGGAGATCGACGGCATGCTGCCGGTGCTGCGCGGCCTGCGCGACAGTGGGGTGACGATCCTGATGATCGAGCACGTCATGCAGGCGGTCATGCAGCTCTGCAGCCACGTGCACGTGCTGGCGCAGGGCCGCATGATCGCCGCCGGACCGCCGCGCCAGGTCTGCGAGGACCCCGCCGTGATCGAGGCCTATCTCGGCGCCGGCGCCGCCGCGCGGATGGCCACCCATGGCTGACGCGCCGCTGCTCTCAGTCCGCGGCCTGCGCGCGGGCTATGGCGGGGTCGAGGTGCTGCGCGGCATCGACCTCGTGGTGCATCCCGGCGAGATCGTCGCCGTGCTCGGCTCCAACGGCGTCGGCAAGACCACGCTGAACAAGGCGCTGTCGGGCGTCGTGCCGGTCCGCGCGGGCGAGGTCACCTTTGCCGGCCAGCGGACCGACCAAATCTCGGGTCCGCGCATCGTGGCCGCCGGGCTGATCCACGTTCCCGAAGGGCGGCGGGTGTTTCCGGACCTCTCGGTGCGCGACAACCTGGTGCTGGGCAGCTACCGGCGCGGCCGTGCACAGCGCGCCGCCAACCTGGAGCGCGTGCTGGCCATTTTTCCCCGCCTGCGCGAACGCGCCGGCCAGGCGGCGGGCACGCTGTCGGGCGGCGAGCAGCAGATGCTGGCGATCGGCCGCGGCATGATGGCCGAGCCGCGCCTGCTGATCCTGGACGAGCCGTCGCTGGGCCTGTCGCCGCTGCTGGTCGAGGAGATGTTCACCCTGATCGCCCAACTTCGCGGCGAGGGGCTGGCGATCATGCTGGTCGAGCAGAATGTGGTGCAGTCGCTCGACCTCGCGGACCGTGCCTACGTGCTGGAGAACGGCGTCTGCGCCATGTCCGGTCCCGCCTCGGTGCTGCGCGCCGACCCGGACCTGAAACGCACCTACCTCGGATTATGAAAATGACCGACTCTTTGCCCTACGGCTGCACGGCGGCATGATCGACCCGGTCACGCTCGCCATCCTCGACGGTCGGCTTACGCAGATCGCCGATGAGATGGACGCGACGCTGTATCGTGCGGCGTTCAACCCCATCATCGCCGAGGCGAAGGACGCGTGCCACGGCCTGTATCACGCCGAAACGGGCGACACGCTGGTGCAGGGCGCCTCCGGCCTGCCGATCTTCGTCGGGGCCATGGCGTTCGCCGTGCGGGCGGTGATCGACAAGGTGGCGCGCGACGGCGGGCTGGCGCCGGGCGACACCTTCCTGTTCAACGACCCCTACGCCGGCGGCACGCACCTGAACGACTTCCGCCTGGTGCGCCCGGTGTTCCGCGAGGGCCGGCTGTTCTGCTGGATGGCCTCGGCGGGCCACTGGCTGGACATCGGCGGCAACGTGCCCGGCGGCTACAACCCGCGCGCCACCGAGAGCTTCCAGGAGGGCATGCGTATCCCGCCGGTCAAACTGATCGCCGCTCACCGCATGAACCACGACCTGCTCGACATCCTCGCCGCCAACTCGCGCGTGCCGACCTCCAACTGGGGCGACCTCAACGGCCAGCTCGGCGCGCTCGACCTCGGCGAGCGCCGGCTGCACGGGCTGCTGGACGAGTATGGCGACGCCGTGGTGGCAGCGGCGTTCGACGCCTTCTCCGACCGGGCGGAGGCGATGATGCGGGCGGCGATCCGCGCTTTGCCCGATGGCGCCTACGCCTTCCAGGACGTGCTCGACAACGACGGCATCACCGACGCGCCGCTGACGGTGGCGCTCGACCTGACCATCGCCGGCGATACCATGAAAATGGACTTCTCGCGCTCCTCGCCGCCAACCCAGGGCCCCGTCAACATCTCCTACGCGACCACGGTCGCCGCCTGCTACGTGGCGCTGAAGCACGTCTTCACCGCGGTGCCCGCCAATGCCGGATGCCTGCGCCCGATCGGCTTCGTGGTGCCCGATACCACCCTGCTTGCCGCCGGGCCGCCGCGGCCAATGGCGGGCTATACCGAGACGATCCTGCGGCTGATCGGCGTGGTGTTCGGGGCACTGGCGCAGGCCGACCCGGCGCGCGCCACGGCGGCGCCGTTCGGCACCATCAATGCGCTGTCGCTGGCAGGGCATCGCGCCGACGGGGCACGCTGGGTGATGTTCAGCTTCTTCGGCGGCGGCATGGGCGGCAACCCCGAGTCCGACGGGCTCAGCCATGCCAACAACCCGATCTCGACGGCCACCATACCGCCGGTCGAGATTCTGGAGGCCGCCTATCCCGTCGTGTTCACGCAATGGGCGCTGCGCCCCGACTCCGGCGGCGCCGGTACCCACCGTGGCGGCCTCGGTGCCATCTACGAGATCGAGGTGCTGACCGACGCCCAGGTTTCGCTGCTGGGCGAGCGCGGCACGGTGGGGCCGTTCGGCGTCGTCGGCGGCGGCCCCGGGGCGCTGAACCGCTTCACCTGGCAGGCCGATGACGGCGACCACAGCCCGCCGCTGGTGTCCAAGGTGACCGACGTGACAATTCGGGCAGGACGGCGCGTGCGGCTGGAGACACCAGGCGGCGGCGGCTGGGGCCCGCCCACGCAGCGCGAGGCGGCGGCGGCCGGGCGCGACCTCCGCTTCGGCTACGTCACGAACCCTGTGGCGGCCGACGGGACCTGTGCATGAGCCGCGTGGTCGGCGTCGACGTCGGCGGCACCTTCACCGACATGTTCCTGTTCGACGAGGCCGCCGGCACGTTCCGCACGGCGAAGGTGCCCTCCAACCGCGGTGACGAGGCGGTGGGTTTTCTGCACGGCCTGCAATCCTTCGGCGCGGTCGCCTCGCTCGGCTCCATCGTGCACGGCACCACGGTCGGCACCAACGCCCTGCTGGAGCGCAAGGGCGGCAGGGTCGGGCTGATCACCACGGCGGGCTTCCGCGACGTGCTGGAGATGCGCCGGCGCGACCGGCGGCAGACCTGGGGCCTATGGGGCGACTTCGTGCCGGTGGTGGACCGCGACATGCGTCTCGAAGTGAACGAGCGCACCCTGGCCGACGGCAGCATCCGCCAGCCGGTCGACCCCGCGAAGGTGCAGGCGGTCGCGCGTGCCCTGCTGCAGCAGGGCGCCGAGGCGCTGGCCATCGTCTTCATCAACGCCTACGCCAACCCGGCCAACGAGATGGCGGCCCTGGCGGCGGCCGAGGCGGTCTGGCCGAACGGCAACGTTGCCTGCTCCGCGCAGATCCTGCCCGAGATCCGCGAGTTCGAGCGGACCTCCACCACCGCGCTGAACGCCTACCTGCAGCCGGTCGTTGGCGGCTACCTCGGCAAGCTGGACCGCGCGCTGGCCACTCAGGGGTTCGCCGGGCAGTTCCATATCGTGCAGTCCAATGGCGGGGTGATGTCCACTGCCACCGCGCGCCGCCTGCCGGTGCGGACCGCGCTGTCCGGCCCCGCCGCCGGGGTGATTGCCGCCGCCGCCATCGCCACAGCCGCAGGCTTTCCCGACGTGATCACGGGCGACCTCGGCGGCACGTCGTTCGATGTCTCGCTGGTGGTGGGTGGCGGGGTGTCGCTGGCCGCGCAGGCGACCATCGAGTTCGGCCTCGTGATCCGCACGCCGATGATCGAGATCAGGACGATCGGCGCCGGCGGCGGCTCGGTGGCGCAGGTCGATGCGGGCGGGCTGCTGCAGGTGGGGCCAGAAAGCGCCGGGTCCCGCCCGGGTCCGGTCTGCTATGGCCAGGGCGGCACGCGCCCGACGCTGACCGATGCGAACGTGGTACTGGGCCGCATCAATGCCGAGCGCCCGATCGGCGGCGCGCTGGCCCGGTTGGACATGGCGGCGGCCCGTGGCGCCATCATGGAACATGTCGGTGTCCCGCTCGGCCTCGGCGCCGAAGCGGCCGCGGAGGCGATCGTGCGGGTCGCCAACGCCCGCATGGCCGGCGCCATCCGCCTGGTGTCGATCGAGCGCGGCCACGACCCGCAGCGTTTCGCCGCGGTGCCGTTCGGCGGCGGCGGCGCGCTGCACGCCGGGGCGCTGATCCGCGAGGTTGGACTGAAGGCCGCCCTGGTGCCGCGCTTCCCCGGCGTCACCTCGGCGCTCGGCTGCGTCATCGCCGACATCCGCCATGACCAGGTGCAGACCGTGAACCTGGCGCTGGACGGAGTGGATGCCGCCGCGCTGGACCGCCGCCTGGTTGCCGAGGCCGCCGCGGCGCGCGCCGTGGTGGAGGCGGCTGGCCTGGCGGTGGAGCGCATCGACACGGTGTTCGAGGCCGACATGCACTATGCCGGCCAGACCCACACCGTCGCGGTGCCGCTGCCGCTCCGGGTCCAGGATAGCAGCACCGACATCTCAGAGGACGCGATCCGCGTGGCGTTCGAGCAAGCCTACCACGCTGATTTTGGGCGGGTGCTGCCGGGCGTGGGCATCCGGCTGGTGAACCTGCGCACGGCTGCCATTGGCCGCCGCCCGCATTTCGACCTCGCCGCGCTGGCCCCGGGCGCCGATGCCTCGCTCGCAGCCGCCGACCGCGGCACGCGGCAGGTCTGGTTTGGCGGCTGGCACGCAGCGACGGTGCATGACCGCCTGGCGTTGCCAGTCGGCGCCGAGATCCACGGTCCCGCCATCTTGGAGCAACCCGACGCCACCACGGTGGTCGATCCGGGCCTGGTTGCCCGCGTGGACCGGCTCGGCAACGTGATCGTGACCCGCGCATGACGCTGCAAGGCACCGCCCTGCTGGTCTGCGACCTGCAGAACGACTTCGTGCACCCGGATGGCGCCTATGGCCGCGCCGGGCTCGGCACGCCTGAAATCGCGGTCCTGCCGGACCGCCTGAAGCCGCTGGCCGACCGGCTGCGCGCCGGCGGCGGCTGGGTGGTGCAGACGCAGTTCACCCTGGTGCCGGGGCGCGGCGGCGAACCGCTGATCTCGCCGCATTTGCTGGCGCTGCGCCCGTTCCTCAAGCGCGGTGATTTCTGCCCCGGCGCCTGGGGCCATCAGATGGTGGACACGCTGCAGCCCGCGGACCTGTCGGTGGAGAAAGTCGCCTACTCGGCTTTTTACATGAGCCGCCTCGAATGGGTGCTCCGCCGTTGCGGCATCACCCGCCTGATGGCCTGCGGCATCGTCACCAATGGCGGCGTGGCCTCGACCGTGCGGGAGGCGCATGTGCGGGACTTCGACGTCACGGTGCTGGAGGATGGCTGCGCGGCATTCACGCCGGCGGTGCACGCCACCGCCATCGACGCGCTGCGCCCGGTCTGCCGCGTCGCCAGCATCGCCGCCGTGATGGAGGAGCTGGCATGAGCGTGGAATCCCCGGACGGCGTTGTGTTCGACGCGCATGTGCCGGTCGTCGTCATTGGCGGCGGGGCGGCTGGCCTGGTCGCGGCACTGGCGGCGCGTGAGGCCGGGGCAGAGGTGCTCGTGCTCGAGCGCGACCCCATGCCGCGGGGCTCCACCGCGCTGTCGGCCGGGCTGGTCCCGGCGGCGGGCACGCGGTGGCAGCGCGCGGCCGGGATCCTGGACAGCACAGCGCAGTTCGCCGCCGACATCATGGCCAAGGCGCATGGCGAGCCCGACCCGATGCTGGTCGCCTGCCTCACGGAGCGCTGCGGCACAGTGCTGGAGTGGCTGGCGGACGCGCACGGGCTGCCGTTCTCAGTCATCGCCGACTTCAACTACCCCGGCCACGGCGCGCATCGGATGCACGGCCTGCCGACCCGTTCCGGCGCGGAGCTGATGGACTGGCTGCTGCAGGCGGCAACCGTCGCCGGGGTGGACATGCTGTGCGACGCCCATGCCCGCACGATCTATGCCGATGCCGGGGCTTGCGTGCGGGGCCTGGCCTATGCCCGCCCGGACGGCGCCGTGGAGCGGATCGGCTGCGACGCGCTGGTGCTGGCCTGCAACGGCTATGGCGGCAACCGGGCGCTGGTGGCCCGGCACGTGCCGGAGCTGGCCGATGCGCTGTATTTCGGCCATCCCGGCAACCAGGGCGACGCGCTGCTCTGGGGCGAGGCGTTGGGCGCGCAGGCGCGCGACCTGTCGGGACACCAGGGCCATGGCTCCGTCGCGCACCCGGCCGGCATCCTGATCACCTGGGCGACCATCACCGAAGGCGGCGCGCAGGTGAACACCGAGGGACACCGCTTTTCCAATGAGATGCAGGGCTACTCGGAGCAGGCGGCCAACGTGCTGCGCCAGCCCGGCGGCATCGCGTGGACGGTGTTCGATGGGCGCATCGCCGCGATCGCGCGGCAGTTCGAGGATTTCCGGCAGGCGGAGGCCGCCGGCGCAATCCTGACTGCGGCGGACGCAGCCGCGCTGGCCGGTGCGATGCGGGTGCCGGCGGTGGTGCTCCAGGCGACGCTGGATGGGGTCGCCGCGCTGAAGCTGACAGGCGGCAACGATCGGTTTGGCCGCAGTTTTGCCGGCAGCCCTCCGCTGCAACCACCCTACTACGCGGTCCGTGTCACCGGGGCGCTGTTCCACACCCAGGGCGGCCTGGCAGTGGACGGCTCGGCGGCGGTGCTGGGCGTCGGCGGCCAGGCGCTTCCAAATCTGTTCGCTGCCGGCGGCGCAGCCTGTGGCGTATCGGGCCGCGCGGCCTCCGGGTACCTGTCCGGCAATGGGTTGCTGTCAGCCGTGGCGCTCGGCCACATAGCAGGGCAGGCAGCAGCTGAAGTGTCGAGGCGAAGCACGACCGCTTAGCCGCAATCACGTCCCAGTCATCCCAGGGAGCCCGGGACTGCAACTGTACCCGCGCGGTCCGCAGCACGCGCCGGGTGCGATACGGGATGTACGCGAAACCCCGCAGCACCTCCTCTGAGCACGGCTTGCCAGCGACCGGTTCGGTCTCCCCTACTGGATTGCCTTGCGGGGCAAAACGGCGGCGATCCGTAGCGGGGCGGGCGTCACTTCGTTGTGCAGCTCCGCCAACTGCGACAGCAGGCGGACGATCGTGTCGCGGTCCCGCGACGCCAGCGGGGCGAGCAGCCGGTCCTGCACCCGGCGCACCGCCGGTCGGACCTCACAAAGCAGCGCAGCACCATCGGGAGACAGCCGCAACAGCTTGACCCTGCCGTCGCTCGGGCTGGGTGCGCGAACAATCCAGCCTTTCGCCTCCATGCGCTCCAGCACATCCCCGATCGTGGACCGGTCGAATGCGATCAGCGCCGAGAGCCGCGTCGCGTCCACGTCTGGATTAGCGCCAATTGCGTACAACGCCGCATACTGCACCGAAGTCAGGTCGAACGCCGCGCATTCGTCGGTGAACAGCGCGGTCGAGATCTGTTGCGCGCGGCGGATGAGGTGGCCGGGCATTTGATAAAGCTCGTCCATTCGATGGTATTTCCAATTCGGCTTCTCTTGCCCTGCCCTAGATTGACGCTAGGACGAAAGAGGGTATACGGCCAATCTAACAAACGGAGGATGCGATGGACAGCCACGCCACGGACACGCCCGAGCGGGTCGCCTTCTACGACAGGATCGGCAAGGAAAACTTGACGCCGCTCTGGACGTCGCTCGCCAACCTGGTGACGCCCGAGCCGCGCAGCCCGTGCCAGCCGGCGTCCTGGCGGTTCGACACCATCCGCGCGGCCATGATGGAGGCAGGCGGGCTGATCACCGCCAAGGAGGCGGAGCGCCGCGTGCTGGTGCTGGAGAACCCCGGCCTGCGCGGGCAGTCGAAGATCACCACCAGCCTGTATGCCGGCGTGCAGCTCGTGCTGCCCGGCGAGGTCGCGCCCGCGCACCGCCACACGCAATCGGCGCTCCGTTTCGTGCTGGAGGGCGATGGCGCCTACACCGCCGTCAACGGCGAGCGCACGATCATGCACGAGGGCGACTTCATCATCACCCCGCCGATGGCCTGGCACGACCACGGCAATCCGAGTGACGAGCCGATCTTCTGGCTGGACGGCCTCGATATCCCCGTCGTGCAGTTCCTCGACGCCTCGTTTGCCGAGCACCTGGATCAGGACGAGCAGCCGATCACCCGGCCCGTCGGCGACAGCGACGCGCGCTGTGGCGCGAACCTGCTGCCGGTGGACCACAACGGCGGCGGCGTGTCGTCCCCGGTGTTCAACTATCCCTTTGGCCGCACCCGCGAGGCGCTGGAGCGGATGCGGCGGATGGAGGACTGGGACGCCTGCCACGGGCTGAAGATGCGCTACACCAACCCGGTCACCGGCAACCACGCCATGGCCACGATGGGCACCTTCGTGCAGCTACTGCCGAAGGGTTTTGCCACTGCTGCCTATCGTTCCACCGACGCCACCGTGTTCGTGCCGATCGAGGGCCAGGGGCACAGCGTGATCTCCGTCGCCGGCGGCGAGGACGTGGTCGTGACTTGGGGCAAGCGGGACGTGTTCGTCGTGCCCTCGTGGCACAAGGTCCGGCATGAGGCGGCGGAGGACAGCGTGCTGTTCTCCTTCTCCGACCGCCCGATCCAGCAGGCGCTGCACCTGTTCCGCGAGGATCGCGGCAACGCCTGAATACATCGTCGGACCGCCGCCGACATAGCCAACCGAAGCGCTCTGAGGGGCTGCGACCATGAACGATCTCGCTTCGCCCACGGAACTGCCGATCGTGCTTCCGGCCCAGCGCCGCCTGTTCTACGGCGGGGCGTGGCACGACGCCATGGATGGCCGGACGATCGACGTCGCCAGCCCCGCCACCGGCCAAGTGCTGTGCACGATTGCCGATGGCGGTGTTGCGGACGTCGACGCCGCCATTGCAGCGGCGAAGCAGGGTTTCCAGATCTGGCGCCGCGTCCCACCCATGGAGCGCGCCAAGGTGCTGCGGGAGATCGCCACCGTGCTTCGCCGCCATGGGCGGGAGCTGGCCGCGCTGGACGCAGCCGATGGCGGCAACCCCGTCACGGAGATGCAGGGCGACGTGGCGATCGCCGCCGGGCAAATAGAATTCTTTGCCGGGCTGGTGACGGAGATGAAGGGCGCCTCCATCCCGATGGGGCCCGACGCGGTGAATTTCTCGGTGCGCGAGCCGCGGGGCGTCGTGGCCCGGATCATCCCGTTCAACCACCCGTTCATGTTCTGCGCCGGCAAGTCCGCGGCGCCGCTGGCGGCGGGCAACAGCGTCATCGTCAAGCCGCCCGAGCAGGCGCCGTTATCCGCGTTGCGCCTGGCCGAGCTGATCGGCGGGCTGTTGCCGCCCGGCGTGTTCAACGTGCTGCCCGGTGGGCGGGACGTGGGCGCGGCGCTGGCGTCGCACCCCGGCATTGCGATGGTGGCGCTCATTGGCAGCGTGCCCACGGGCCGCGCCGTCATGCGGGCGGCGGCGGAGACGATCAAGCCGGTGCTGCTGGAGCTGGGCGGCAAGAACGCGCTGATCGCCTTCCCCGACGCCAACCCGGAGGCGGTCGCGGCGGCGGCCGTGGCTGGCATGAACTTCACCTGGTGCGGCCAATCCTGCGGGTCCACCAGCCGCGCCTTCATCCACGCCGATATCCACGACGCGGTGGTCGAGCGCATCGCGGCGCATGCGGCCCGGTTTCGGCCGGGGCTGCCGACCAACACAGCGACCACCATGGGCGCCATCGCCAGCCGCGCCCAGCGGGACCGGGTGCTGCACTACATCGGGACAGCAAAGGCGGAGGGCGCGCGCCTGGTCTGCGGCGGCGGGCCGCCCGCCGATCCCGCGCTCGCCCAAGGGTTCTTCATCGAGCCCACGGTCTTCGCCGAGGTGACCGCCGAGATGACGATCGCGCGGGAGGAGATCTTCGGTCCGGTCCTGGCCATCCTGCGCTGGGAGGACGAGGCGGCGATGCTGGAGCAGGTGAACCGGCCGGAGTACGGCCTGACCTGCTCCATTTGGACCAATGACCTGCATCGCGCCCATCGCACCGCCGCGGCGGTCGAGGCCGGGTTCGTCTGGGTCAACGAGGTATCCAAGCACTTCCTGGGGACGCCGTTCGGCGGCTTCAAGCAGTCCGGGCTGGGCCGGGAGGAGTGTCTGGAGGAGCTGCTGGCCTTCACCCAGGAGAAGAACATCCACATCAACCTCAAGCAGGCCTGATGCCGGCCACTTCGGGAGACGACGCGAATGCCTGACAGCAGCAACGCCTTGCCAGGGGCGGACGCGTCGGCCGCGATCGAGCGCCCGGTCTCCCTGCCGGCCGGCAATAGCCTGTTCGGCAGCGACGCGGTGGCCGACGCCCTGCGCGCGCTGGACATCCCGTTCATCGCGCTCAACCCCGGCGCCAGCTACCGCGGGCTGCACGACAGCCTGGTCAACCATCTGGGCAACAGCGCGCCGCAGATGCTGCTCTGCCTGCATGAAGAGCACGCGGTCGCCATCGCGCAGGGCTGGGCGAAGGTGACGGGACAGCCGATGCTGGCGGCGGTGCACTCCAATGTCGGGCTGTTCCACGCCACCATGGCGATCTTCAACGCCTGGTGCGACCGCATGCCGGTGATCGTGCTCGGCGCGACCGGGCCGGTCGATGCGGCCAAGCGGCGCCCTTGGATCGACTGGATACATACCGCGCAGGACCAGGGCGCGATCGTGCGGCCCTATGTGAAGTGGGACGCGCAGCCCGCCTCGCCCGCCGCGGCGCGCGAGGCGCTGTTCCGTGCCGCTTGGCTGTCCGGGACTGCGCCCATGGGGCCGGTGTATGTCAACCTGGACGCGGCCATGCAGGAGGCCCCGCTCGCCGAGCCGCTGCCCCAGGTCAACCCGGCCCGCTACATGCCGCCGGTCGCTGCGGGCGCGTCTCCGGTCGCAGTGGCGCAGGCCGCTGCGCTGCTGCACGGGGCGCAACGCCCGTTGATCCTGATGGGCCGGGTCGGGCGGGACGAGGCGGCCTGGGACGCCCGGGTGCGCCTGGCGGAGGCGCTGCAGGCCCGGGTGGCGACCGACCTGAAGGTCGGCGCAGCGTTCCCGACCGACCACAATCTGCACGTCGACGTGCCTGGGGTGTTCCCCGGCCCGGCAACCCTCGCCGCGCTGCGTGAGGCGGACGTGGTGCTGAGCCTGGATTGGGTGGACCTGGCCGGCGCCTTGAAGGCCGCATTCGGCGCCGCCGCGCCGTCGGCCAAAATCATCCAGGTCTCGATGGACCACGTGCTGCATAATGGCTGGAGCGGCGACCACCAGGGCCTGCCGGCGGTGGACTTGTTCATCGCTGCCGATCCGGACGCAGTTGCTGTCGCTCTGCTAGACCAGTTACCCACCGGGGCAGCCGTCGTGCCAGCCGCCCAGCGTCCGATGCCATCGGAGCCGGACCCGGCGACGCCCCTGGCCGTGCCGCATTTGGCCGCCGCCTTGCGCCAAGCGGTCGACTCGCGGCCCGTCTCGCTGCTGCATTTGCCGCTGTCGTGGGATGGCGGCTTCTGGCCGTTCCGGCATCCGCTCGACTTCTTGGGCTCCGATGGCGGCGGCGGGATCGGCGGCGGCCCCGGCATCTCCGTCGGAGCCGCCCTGGCGCTCCGCGGCACCGGCCGGCTGGCCGTCTCGATTTGCGGCGACGGCGACTTCCTGATGGGCGTGACCGCCCTGTGGACCGCGGCGCACTACCGCATCCCGCTGTTGCTCGTGGTCGCCAACAACCAGTCGTTCTTTAACGACGAGGTCCACCAGGAGCGCGTCGCCCGCGAGCGTGGCCGCCCGGTGGAGAACAAGTGGATCGGCCAGCGCATGGCCGACCCGGAGATCGACCTGGCGGGCCTGGCCCGTGCCCAGGGCGCCATCGGCTTCGGCCCGGTGCGCGCCGTGCCCGACCTGCCGCGCGTGTTTGCCGAGGCGATCGCGGCCGTCGAGGGTGGCGCGGTAGCGGTGGTGGATGTGCGCGTGGCGCCGGGCTACACGCCCGCGATGGCGTCCGCCCTGACCCGGCACGACAAGTAATGAGCGCCGCGGCTGCCACGGAACGGCCGGCCGAGGGCATGGCGCAATCCCCATTGCTGTCGGTCGAGCATGTATCCAAGCGGTTCGGCGCCGGCGAGGACGGGGTGACCGCGGTGGACGACGTGTCGTTCGACGTCGCGGCCGGGGAGTTCGTCTCCGTCATCGGGCCGTCCGGCTGCGGCAAATCGACGCTGTTCCACATCATCGGCGGGCTGCAAGCCGCCAGCGCCGGCCGGGTCATGGTGGAGGGCACGCCGATTGCCGGCCCGCACCCGGCTGTGGGCATGGTGTTCCAGGAGGAGTCCTGCTTCCCCTGGCGCAGCGTGCTGGACAACGTGGCCTTCCCCCTGGAGCTGGCGGGGGTCGCGCGCTCGGAGCGGCACGACCGGGCGAAGGGCTTCATCGACATGGTGGGGCTGCGCGGCTTCGAGCGCCGGCAGCCGTCGGAGCTATCGGGCGGCATGCGGCAGCGCGTCTGCATTGCCCGAACGCTGACGGTGCGCCCGCGCATTCTGCTGATGGACGAGCCATTCGCAGCGCTGGACGAGCAGACCCGGCTGCTGCTGGGCGACAAGGTGCTGCAGATTCAGCAGGAGCTGCGGCAAACCACGCTGCTGATTACCCACAGCATCACCGAGGCAGTCCAGCTCTCGGACCGCGTCCTGGTGATGACCTACCGTCCCGGCCGCTTGAAGCGTTGCGTGACGGTGAACCTGCCGCGGCCGCGCACGTCGGATTCCGTGGCCAGCCCCGAATTCGGCGCCACCGTCGCAGCGCTTTGGAACGACCTGCGCGAGGAGGCCACCCGAGGCATGGCCGAGTCGGGAGGATAGGAGGGAATGCGCTTCCTCAGCCGCCGCGCCGCGCCGCTGGTTGGGCTGGCGTGCGTGCTGCTGCTGATCGGCCTGCTCCAGGCGGCGATCGTCACCGGGCTGATGGACGCCTACACCGTGCCCCTGCCCACGGATGTGCTGGCGAGCCTGCCGCGCCTGGTCGGGGAGGAGCACGTCGTCCGGCGCTTCGGCGTGACCGCGGCTGAAACGCTGGCCGCCGGCGCGCTGGCGATGTTGGTCGGCGTCGCGATCGGCACACTGCTTTATCGCTCGCCCCGCCTGCACCGGGCGTTCGAGCCGTGGGTCGCGGTGCTGGCCGCGGCGCCGCTGGTGCTGGCCTATCCGCTGTTCCTGGTGCTGTTCGGCCGCTCCTCGCTGACGGTGGTGGTGATCGCCTTCGCCTCCGCGCTGGCACCGGTCGTGCTGAAGACGATCGAGGGCTTCGTCGCGGTGCGGCCCGTCCTGCTTGCGGTCGGACGCAGTTTCGGCCTGCGCCGCGGGGCCGAGTTCCGCATGATCCTGCTGCCTGCGGCGCTGCCCCACATCTTCACCGGGCTTCGCCTTGCGCTGATCTTCGGGCTGATCAACGTCGTCGGCGTCGAGTTCCTGATCAACCTCGGCGGTCTCGGCGCCCTGATCAACGACCTGGCCGAGCGCTACGACCTGCCGGGCACCTGGGCCGCGATCGGCCTGGTGGTCCTGATAAGCGCGTGCTTTTTCGCCATGCTGGACGGGGGGGAGCGATGGCTGCAGCGGCGCGGTTGAGCTGGGACGGCACGGCGCTGCCGCGGCTTTTGGCGGTTGTGCTGCTGCTGGCTGCGTGGCAGGCGCTGGCGCTGTCTGGCCTGCTGTTCCGCGACGTGGTGCCGCCGCTCGGGGCGCTGGCGGCTGGGCTGGTTGGCGTGCTGGTGGACGGCGGTTTCTACCGCAACCTGCTGGTGACGGCGTGGGAGCTGGCTGCCGCCCTGGCGATCGGCGGCAGCGCCGGGCTGGCGGCCGGGCTGGTGCTGGGCGCCAGCCGCTTCGCCGCCGCAGCGTTCGAGCGGTGGGTGAACTATTTGGGTCCCACGCCGAAGATCATCCTGTTCCCGGTGCTGATCCTGCTGTTCGGCGTCGGCCTCGGGTCGAAGATGGCGATGGGCGCGATTTCCTGCTTCTTCCCCGTGGTCATCAGCGTGGCGGCCGGTGTGCGCGGGGTCGACCCGGTGCTGCTGCGGGTCGGACGCTCCTTCCGCGCCCGGCTGCACCAGAGATTGCTGAAAATCTACCTGCCCGCGATGGTGGGGCCGCTGCTGAACGGCGCGCGGCTCGGCTTCGGCGTGGCGCTGATCGGCGTGCTGCTGGCGGAGACCAAGCTGTCCAACCAGGGCGTCGGCTTCATCGTCATGCAGGCCTACCAGCGCTTCGACATGCCGCGGATGTATGGCCTGCTGATCGTGGTAGTGGCGATGGCGGCGGCGGTGAACGTCCTGCTCGAACAGGCCGCTGCCCGCGCCGGCGGGCGCCGGCGGAAAAGACGGGATAAGGGAGCGGAACCGACATGAGGCGCATTGGACGGATGGCCGTGCTGGCCACGACCTGGCTGGCGCTGCTGCCAGCCGCGCGGGCGGAACGGCTGACACTCGCGGTCGGACAGCGTGGCAACTGGGACACCTCGGTGGCCGAGCTCGGGCAGCGGGCGGGCCTCTTCAAGAAACACGATCTCGAGCTCGACCTGCTGTATACCGCCGGTGGCGCCGAGACCCAGCAGGCGGTGCTGTCCCGCAGCGCCGACATCGGCGTTGCGGTCGGCACGCTGGGTGTGCTGGGCGTCGCAGCCAAAGGCGCGCCGATCCGGATCATCAGCGGTGAGATGAGGGGCGCCACCGACCTCTATTGGTATGTCCCCGCGGCCTCGCCCGTGCATTCGGTGAACGACCTGGCCGGACGCACCGTCGGCTTTTCCACCGTGGGATCGTCGTCCGACTCGGTCGTGCTGATGGCGCAGGCGCAGTATGGCGTGACGTTCCAGCTGACCGCGACCGGCGGGCTGCCGGGGACGTTCACCCAGGTGATGTCGGGCCAGGTGGATGCCGGCTGGGCCAGCGCGCCGTTCGGGGTGGACGGCCTGCAGGACGGCAAGATCAGGGCGGTCTTCCGTGGCGGCGACATCAAGGCGGCCCAGGACCAGACGGTGCGCGTCCTGATCACCCACTCGGCGACGCTCGTCGCCAAAAAAGCTGCGATCACCCGGTTCATGCAAGCCTATCGAGAGACGCTGGGCTACATGTACGACAGCCCGGACGCGATCCAAGCCTATGCGGCATTCGCCGGCGTCGCTCCGGAGATCGCGCAACGGACGCGCGACCAATACTTTCCCAAGGTGGCGCTCGATACCGGCCAAATCAGCGGGCTGGACGCGATGATGGCCGACGGCGTCCGGTTCAAGTTCCTGTCCGCGCCGCTGTCCCCGGCGCAGCTCAAGCAGGTCGTCGCCATCGATGAGGTGAAGCCATGATCCGTAGCCTTATCGTAGTGCTGGCTGTTCTATCGCTGGCGTCGGCTGCCCAAGCACAGACGCAGCCGCAGGACACGCTGAAGCTGGCGATCGGCCAGCGCGGCAACTGGGAGAACAGCGTCTCCGAGCTCGGCCAGGATGCTGGTTTCTTCAAGCAGCACGGCCTCAAGCTGGAGCTGCTGTATACCGAGGGCGGTGGGCAGACCCAGCAGGCGGTGATCTCGGGCAGCGTGGACATCGGCATCGGCGTCGGCACCTACGGCGTGCTGAGCGCATTCAGCAAGGGTGCTCCGGTCCGGGTGATCGGCAACTCCATGGACGGGGCGCACGACCTTTATTGGTATGTCCGCGCCGACTCCCCGGTCCATTCGCCGGCGGAGGCCGGCGGCAAGACCATCGGCTTCTCCACCATCGGCTCGTCCACTGATCTCGTCGTGCGCGGGCTCGAGCGGGTGTTCAAGGCCGACATGAGACCGGTCGCGACCGGCAGTCCGCCCTCCACTTTTACCCAGGTCATGTCGGGCCAGGTGGACATTGGCTGGGCGTCGCCCCCCTTCGGCGTGGAGGCCGCGCAGGCCGGCCGGACCCGGATCATCGCGCGCGGCAGCGACGTGCCGGAGTTCGCCAATCAGTCCGTGCGGGTGATGATCGTGAATGCCAGGTCTCTGACCCGGAAGGCGGACGCGCTCGCGCGCTACATGCAGGCGTACCAGGAGACGCTGGATTGGATGTATTCGAACCCGGCCGCGCTTGAGGCCTATAGTAAATGGGCCGGCGTGACTGCGGCACTGGCGCAGCAGGTGCGGGATGAGTTTTACCCTAAGGAGAACCTCGACCCCAACCGAATCCTGGGCATGGACGCGTTATCGGCCGATGCGGTCGCCCTCAAATTCCTATCGGCACCATTGCGGCCGGAGCAGCTGGCCGAGTTGTTTCAGCGACCCGCGAGGCAACCCTGAGACCAGGGTAGCAGGCTTCATCTTGACCGCCCTCATCCACGTGGGAACATCAGCGCCGGGCAACGAAAAATAAGGATGGAACGCCATGAGCATACTTCGCCGCACCGTGTTGGGCTCCGCCGCTTCCGCCGCGCTGCTGGGGACGGGCCGGGCCCGGGCGCAGACGCCCACCCTGCGCATTGGCGTGCTGACGGATTTGTCTGGCCCATACCGGGAGATTACCGGGCCGACGTCGGTGGCCTGCGTGCGCCAGGCGATCGAGGACTTCGGAGTGTCTGGCAGGGGCATGCAAGTCGAGGTCGTCAGCGGCGACCATCAGAACAAGGCGGACATCGGCGCCAACCTCGCCCGCCAATGGTTCGATCGGGACGGCGTGGACATGATCACCGACGTGCCGAACTCCTCGGTGGCCCTGGCGGTGGCGCAGGTCGCCAAGGAGAAGAACAAGGCCTATGTCAATTCGAGCATGGGCGTCGAGTTCACCACCAGCGCCCAGTGCAACGCCAACACCATCCAGTGGACCTACGACGTCTACATGGTCTCCAAGCTGACCGGTGGCGCGCTGGTGCGGACGGGCGGCGATAGCTGGTTCTTCATCACCGCAGACTACGCCTTCGGACAGCAGCTGGAGCAGACCGCCACCATGTTCGTCCAGCAGAACGGCGGCAAGGTGCTGGGACGCGTCGCCTATCCTTTCCCTGGCACGACCGACTTCTCCTCGTTCCTGATCCAGGCGAAATCGAGCGGGGCCCGGGTGCTCGGCCTGGCCAACGCCGGCAGCGACACGATCAACTGCATCAAGCAGGCCTATGAGTTCGGCCTGCCAAAGGGCGGCATGCGGCTGGCCGCCATGCTGATGTTCATTTCGGACGTGCACGCGCTTGGGCTGGAGGTGACGCAAGGCCTGACCTTGAGCAACAGCTACTACTGGGACCTGAACGACCGGACCCGGGCGTTCAACCAGCGTGTCCGGCCGAAGACCCCCAACAATTGGCCCGGCATGTTGCACGCCGGCTGCTATGCGGGAACGCTGCATTACTTGAAGGCGGCAGCCGACATGGGCGTCGCCGCGGCAAAGGCGGACGGTGCCGCGGCGATCGCACGGATGAAGGCGATGCCGACGGACGACGACTGCTTCGGCGTGGGCTCGATCCGGGCCGACGGACGCAAGCTCCACCCGGGCTACTTGTTCGAGGTGAAAAAGCCGTCCGAAAGCAAGGGACCGTGGGACTACTACCGCCTGCTGGCGAGCACGCCCGCCGCAGAGGCGTTCCGTCCGGTCAGCGAGAGCAGTTGCCCGCTCGACCGCGGTTAGGCCCTGGCGGAAGCAGAGATTGGGTTGGGCCCGTCGCCCGGTTGCGGGTCAGCACTCGTCTGTCTAACGTCGCTTTCGGCGCCGCCCCGGTCTGGCTGACTGCGGTGCCCAACAAAGGCTTCGAAGGAGGGACCAATGTTCATGTCGAATCGGGCTGCGGCAACACGCCGGCAGCTTCTGTTGGGGGCTAGCGCGGGCGCTGCGGCCCTGGCTCTACCCGGCCTTGCAATGGCCAAGATGCCGTTTGGACAACCGCAAGCCCCATACTTCTACCGCTTCAAGCTGGGCAGTGCCGAGTGCACGGTCGTGTCCGATGGCCAGCTGCCGCTGGGCGATCCCAACGTTTCATTCCTGAATATCTCCAAGGACGAGATTTCCCGCGAGCTCAACGACAATTTCCTGCCCACCCAGAACGCTGTGCTGGAGCAGAATATCCTGGTCGTGAATTTCGGCGACCGCGTGGTTTTATTCGACACGGGCATGGGGACCGACAAGCTTTTCGGCGACACGACCGGCAAGCTCCTTGTCACCCTGCGGCAAGCCGGAATCGACCCTGCCAACGTGGACGCGGTCGTGATGAGCCATGCCCACATCGACCATTGTGGCGGGCTCGTGGATGACAACGGCGCCCGGAACTTCCCGAATGCCCAATATTTCGTCGGCGAAGCCGATTTCAACTACTGGACTGACGACTCCAAGATCCCGTCCAGCTACCCGGCCCGTCCGCATTTCTTGGCGCAGGCGCGGAAAAATCTGTTGCCGGTGAAGGACCGCATACATTTCTATAGGGACAATGAGGAGATTCTGCCCGGAATTACGGTCCTCGCGGCGCCGGGCCACACCGTCAGCCATAGTATCTTCATGATCAACTCCGGCAACCAGCAGCTCTGCTACATAGGCGATCTCGCGCATCATCCCGTGCTGCTGCTGGAGCACCCACGCACCCAGTTCGCCTTCGACACCGATGCAGTGCAGTCGGCGGAGAGCCGCGTACGTATGCTGACCATGCTGGCGGCGAACCGCACTCCGCTGCTCGCCTATCACTTCGCTTGGCCTGGGATCGGCCATGTCGCCAAGGCGGGTGACGGGTTCCGCTACGTCTCAGCGCCTCCCGAGATCGGATCTGTTAAGGATATATAGGTAAGCGGACACAGTTCGGGCGTCCGAGCTTCATCCTGGAGTTCGGGACATGGACAGCGGGGCCCACCTCCGCTGTCCGGCGCTCGTCCGTGTACGGGCACCGCCCGACGCCGATCACCTTCCTGGGCATCTGGCGCGCCTCAAGGCGTTAAAGAAATTTGTATTTCGCGGTTTGCCGCGCACATCATCCGGCAAGATGCAAGAATACGTCCTGCGTAAGGAAGCCAAGCTATGACCTACAACGCCCCGCTGCGCGACATGCGTTTCGTCCTGACCGAGCTGATCGGCCTGGATCGTGTCGCGGCGCTCCCCGGCTATGAGAGCATCGAACCCGAGCTGGTGGATGCGGTGCTGGACGAGGCCGCGAAATTCGCCCGCGAGGTGCTGGCGCCGATCAACCAGTCCGGCGATCAGCAGGGCGCCCGCTGGCATGACGGCGAGGTCGCGACGCCGGACGGCTTCGCCGACGCCTATGCCCGCTACGTCGCAGGCGGCTGGAACGCGCTGTCCTGCGATCCCGAATACGGCGGCCAGGGCGTGCCGGTGGTCGTCTCGGCCGCTGTCGAGGAGATGTGGCACGCGGCGAACATGGCGTTCGGCCTGTGCCCGCTGCTCACCCGCGGGGCCATCGAGGCGATGCACCTATGCGGCACGCCGTCGCAAAAGGAACGCTATCTGCACAAGCTGGTCGAGGGCGCCTGGACCGGCACGATGAACCTGACCGAGCCGCAGGCCGGGTCGGACCTGTCGGCGGTGCGCACGCGCGCGGTGCCGGACGGCGAGCAGTTCCGCATCTTTGGCCAGAAGATCTACATCACCTATGGCGAGCACGACATGGCCGAGAACATCATCCACCTCGTGCTCGCCCGGTTGCCGGACGCGCCGGAGGGGGTCCGGGGCATCTCGTTGTTCGTCGTGCCCAAGGTGCTGGTCAACGCGGACGGCTCGCTTGGCGCGCGCAACGACGTGCGCTGCGTCTCGATCGAGCACAAGCTCGGCATCCACGGCAGCCCGACGGCGGTGCTGGCCTATGGCGATGCCGAGGGCGCAATGGGCGAGCTGGTCGGCGAGCCCAACCGCGGCCTGGAATACATGTTCGTCATGATGAACGCAGCGCGCTTCCAGGTCGGGCTGGAGGGCCTGGCGATCGGCGAGCGTGCCTGGCAGCAGGCGCTGTCCTATGCGCGGGACCGGGTGCAGGGCACCGAGGCGGGGGTGCGCGGCGGCGGCAAGGTGTCGATCATCCACCACCCCGACGTGCGGCGCATGCTGATGAGCATGAAGGCGCAGACCGAGGCCATGCGGGCGCTCGCCTATGTCACGGCGTTTGCGCTCGATACCGCGGCGCGCGATCCCGAGGCGGCCGTGCGCGCCCAGGCGCAGGCGCGCGCCGACCTGCTGATCCCGGTGGTCAAGGGCTGGTGCACGGAGTCCTCGATCGAGATCGCGTCGACCGGGGTGCAGGTGCATGGCGGCATGGGCTTCATCGAGGACACCGGCGCGGCCCAGTATCTGCGCGATGCCCGGATCACGACGATCTATGAGGGCACCACCGGCATCCAGGCCAACGACCTGGTCGGCCGCAAGATCGCGCGCGACGGCGGCGTGGCGGCGCACGCGGCGCTTGCGGAGATGCGCGCGGACGCGGCATGCTTGCCGGACGATGGCGATCTGGGTGCGATCCGCGCGTCGCTGGAGACGGGCATCGGCCTGCTGGCATCATGCATCGACTGGGTGGCTGCGACCCACGCGCAGGATCCGCGCGCGACCGGCGCAGGCGCGGTGCCGCTGTTGAAGCTGTTTGGCATCGTGGCCGGCGGCTGGCAGGCCGCACGGGGCGCGTTGGCCGCACAGGGCCAGCTCGGCACCAACACCGACCGCGATTTCTACCTCGCCAAGATCGGCACCGCACGGTTCTACGCCGACCACGTGCTGGCGCAGGCGCATGGGCTGGCACACGCCGTCCTGCACGGCGCGGCGGGAGTGATGGCCCTGGATGACGTGCAGTTCGCGGCCTAGCATTCTCGCTGCAGCCCTGGCCCCAGCCGGCGAACACGGTCCCGCAAGCTACGAACCAGCACGATGGCAAGGCGGTTGCCGTATGGTCTTGTTCCAGGTGTGGTAGCCTGACCGCGGGCTTGAACCAGAGGGAGGCCAATGGAGATTGCGCTTCGAGGTTTGTTCGCGACACCCGTCGCCGCGATCGAGGTGCCGGACACGGCCGCGCGCAATGCCCGGCTCGAGCAGGCTATCCTGGCGCGGCGGCGCCAGTTCCCGTCCATCCAGTCCTCCAACGCGGGCGGCTGGCACTCTGAGCGTGACCTGCTGCAATGGGGCGGCGAGGACGCCGGGTCCATCCTCGCCCTCGCGCAGTCCGCCGCCACCCGCCTGACGGCGGACCGGGCGGGACAGCCGGTCCGGCCGCGCTGGGTCGTGCAGGCCTGGGCCAACGTGAACGGGCCCGGCGACGGCAACATCTGCCACTACCATCCCGGTTCCTTCTGGTCCGGCACCTACTACGTCGCCGATGGCGGCTGCGCGGCCGACCCGTCTTTGGGCGGCGAGTTCGAGATGCTCGATCCCCGCGGACCCGGCCCGTCCATGTATGCGCCGACGCTGAAGTTTGCCGGCGAGGGCGGCCAGTCGGCCGGAAGCGCCGAGCTCATCCCGCCCCGGGCCGGGCTGCTGGTGCTCTTCCCGTCATGGTTGTTCCACCAGGTGCGGTCGTACCGCGGATCGGCGCTGCGCATCTCCATCGCGTTCAACCTGGGCGTCTGATGGACCTGGCCCGCGCAGCGCCCCGCCGCCAGGCCGAGATCCTCGCCTTGGCCCGCGAGGCCGGCCGCGTGTCGGTGGAGGACCTGGCCGCCCGCTTCGCCGTGACGCCGCAGACGATCCGCCGGGACCTCAACGAGATGTGCGAACGCCGGGCGCTGACCCGGGTGCACGGCGGCGCCATGATCGCCAGCGGGGTCGAGAACCTGGCCTACGAGGCCCGGAAGCTGGTGGCGCAGCCGCATAAGCGCCTGATCGGCGAGGCGGCGGCGGCGCACGTGCCGGATAGCTCGTCCTTGTTCATCAACCTGGGCACCACGACGGAGGAGGTCGCACGGGCGCTGTCGGGTCACGTGGGCCTGCTGGTCATCACCAACAACCTGCACGTGGCCGTGGAACTGCACCGCAACCCCGGCATCGAGGTTATTCTGGCCGGCGGCGTCGTCCGCGCCAGCGACGGCGGCATCGTCGGCGCCTCCGCCGTCGAGCACATCTGCCAGTTCCGCGTGGACCTGGCCATCATCGGCACCTCGGCGATCGACCCGGACGGCACCCTGCTCGATTTCGACACGCGCGAGGTTCAGGTCTCCCAGGCCATCATCCGCAATGCCCGGCGCGTCATACTGGTAACGGACAGCAGCAAGTTCATGCGCTCCGCCCCCGTGCGCATCGCCCATCTTTCGGACGTGGACCTGCTGGTGACGGACCGGCTGCCCTCCCCAGGGATCACTGCCTTGTGCGAACGCAACGAGGTCGAGGTGCAGGAGGTTGGCGGTCCCATGGAGGCGGACCTGCCGTCGGATCTACTTTCGACTTAAGGTTCGTTATGTTCGCTTGATACGCGGTCGGGTTCGCGTTAGCGTTCTAGGCGAAGGGGTCATATAGGCCCCAAGGAGGATCGAGACGCGCCATGCCGCCTGCGGATGGGGACCCGACGTTCGACCTTGCCATCATCGGCGGTGGCGTCAACGGCTGTGGCATCGCCCGGGAGGCGGCTGGCCGCGGCTGGTCGGTGCACCTCTGCGAGGCGAACGACCTCGGCTCCGCCACGTCCTCCGCCTCCACGAAGCTGGTGCACGGCGGCCTGCGCTACCTGGAGCACCGCGAGTTCCGCCTGGTGCGGGAGGCGCTGATGGAGCGGGAGGTGCTGTGGGCCATTGCGCCGCACATCATCTGGCCGCTGCGCTTCGTGCTGCCCTACCACAAGGGACTGCGCGCGGCCTGGCTGCTGCGGCTCGGGCTGTTCCTTTATGACCACCTGGGCGGCCGTAAGCGCCTGCCGCCGACCCGCACGGTGCGGCTGCGCAGCGATGCGGCGGGGCAGCCGCTGAAGCCGGCCTACACGCTGGGGTTCGAGTATTCGGATTGCTGGGTGGAGGATACGCGCCTGGTCGTGCTGAACGCGATGGACGCGGCGGCGCGGGGCGCCGTGATCGCGACGCGCACCCGCTGCGTGGGCGCCGAGCGGGACGCCGACGCATGGGCGCTGCGCCTGCACGACACCCGCACCGGGGCGCGCCAGGCGATACGGGCACGCGCCCTGGTGAACGCCGCCGGGCCGTGGGTGGGCGACGTGCTGCAGAGCGTCGTGCGCGCCAACACCGCGAAGCACGTCCGCATGGTCAAGGGCAGCCACATTGTCGTCCGCGCTCTGTATCCAGGGGACCAGTGCTATATCTTCCAGAACGCCGACCAGCGCATCTTCTTCGTCATCCCGTATGAGCGGGACTTCTCGCTGATCGGCACGACCGACATCGACTACCAGGGCAACCCGGCCGACGCGACCGCGTCGCCCGAGGAGATCGCCTATCTTTGCCGCGGTGCCAGCGAGTACCTGGACCGTCCGGTGACGCCGGACCAGGTGGTCTGGACCTATTCCGGCGTGCGCCCGCTGTATGACGACGGCGCATCCAAGGCGCAGGCCGCCACGCGCGACTACGTTCTGGACCTCGATGCCGGGGACGGCCGGGCGGCGATGCTGTCGGTGTTCGGCGGCAAGATCACCACCTTTCGCCGGCTCGCCGAGGCGGCGCTTGGCCGGCTGGCGCCGCATTTGCCGGCGGCGACGGGGTTGCCGCCGGGCTGGACCGGATCGGCCGCACTGCCCGGCGGCGACTTTTCGGTGGACGGCTTCGGCGCGGCGTTGGCCGGGCTGCAGGCGCGCTACCCCTTCATGGCGCGCGCGACGCTGCATCGGCTTCTGCGCGCCTACGGCACCCGCACGGAGGACGTGCTGGACGGGGCCACGTCGTCCAAGGCGCTTGGCGAAGTGTTCGGGGCGGACCTGACGGAGGCGGAGGTCCGCTATCTCATGCGCGCGGAATGGGCGGTGACGGCGGCCGACATCGTCTGGCGGCGCAGCAAGCTCGGGTTGCGGTTGACGGCCGACGAGATCGGCAGGCTGGATACGTTCATGGCCCAGCTCCAGCCGGAACGGGATTGCGTGGCTTGAGCCTCGACCTGCAAGGGATCGGGCTGCGGGTGGGCGCGGAGGTTCTGGTGCACGACGTATCGCTGCGCCTGGAACGCGGAGCGCTGCACGTGCTGCTGGGGCCGACGCTGGCTGGCAAGACGACGCTGATGCGGCTGATGGCCGGGTTGGACCGACCGACCACGGGCCGGCTGCTGCTGGACGGGCGGGACATCACGGGCACTGCGGTCCGCAAGCGTTCGGTCGCGATGGTCTACCAGCAGTTCGTCAACTACCCGACCTTGAGCGTATACGAGAACATCGCCTCTCCGCTGCGCGTGGCCGGGGTGGCGCGGGCGGAGATCGAGCGGCGGGTGCAGCATGCGGCAGGGCTGCTGCGGCTGGAACCCATGCTGGGCCGTATGCCGGCGCAGCTCTCCGGCGGGCAGCAGCAGCGCACCGCGATCGCCCGCGCGCTGGTGAAGCAGGCGGAGCTGGTGCTGCTGGACGAGCCGTTGGGCAACCTCGACTACAAGCTGCGGGAGGAGCTGCGGGAGGAGCTGCCGCGCTTGTTCGCCGAGTCCGGCGCCATTCTGGTGTATGCGACCACCGAACCCACCGAGGCGCTGCTGCTGGGCGGCACGACCGTGGCGCTGACCGAGGGCCGCGTGGTGCAGTCTGGCCCGGCGGCATCGGTCTACCGCCATCCCGATGGGATCGAGGCCGCCCGCGTGTTCTCCGACCCGCCGCTGAACGAGCTGGCGTTCGAGAAGCGCGGCATGTCGCTGCTGCTGGGCGCCGGTCAGCGCATCCCGGCGCCCGCGCCGCTGCACGGCCTGGCGGACGGACCCTATCGCATGGGCTTCAGGGCGGATGACGTGACCCTCGGCGCGCTGCCGCCGGGGGCGCTGAGCGTCGCCGGCACCGTGGAGGTCACCGAGATCAACGGCTCCGAAAGCTTTGTCCATGTGAGCACGGCCTACGGCACCTGGGTCTGCCTGATGCCGGGCGTGCACGAGGTGCCGCTGGGTACGACGGTGGACCTGCACGTCGATACGACCCGCGCCTTCGTGTTCGGCGCCGGCGGGCATCGCGTGATGCCGGGCCTGCTTGCGGAGGCCGTGTAGTGGCCAGCATCACCCTGGACGGCATCGGCCATGCCTACGGCAAGCCCCGGACCGACGCGGATTTTGCCTTGAAGCCGCTGCACCACGTATGGGAGCAGGGGCACGCCTACGCCCTGTTGGGGCCGTCCGGCTGCGGCAAGACGACGCTGCTGAACATCATCTCGGGCCTGGTCATCCCCTCGCACGGCCGGCTGCTGTTCGATGGGCAGGACGTGACGCGCCTGCCGACCGAGCGCCGCAACATCGCCCAGGTGTTCCAGTTCCCGGTCATCTACGACACCATGACCGTGGCCGAGAACCTCGCCTTCCCGCTGCGGAACCGCGGCATGGGGAAGGCGGCAGCCGCCGTGCGGGTGGCGGAGATCGCGGCCATGCTGGGCCTGACGCGGGACCTGGGACGGCGCGCCCGCGGCCTGACGGCGGACGCCAAGCAGAAGATCTCGCTCGGCCGCGGGTTGGTGCGCGCCGACGTGGCGGCCGTGCTGTTCGACGAGCCGCTCACCGTCATCGACCCGGCGCTGAAATGGGAGCTGCGGTCCAAGCTCAAGGCGGTGCACCAGGCGCTCGACCTGCTGATGATCTACGTGACGCACGACCAGACGGAGGCGCTGACCTTCGCTGACCGGGTCATGGTGATGAACGAGGGCCGGGTGCTGCAGATCGGCACGCCTGCGGAGCTGTTCACGGCGCCGGAGCATACCTTCGTCGGCTACTTCATCGGTTCGCCCGGCATGAACCTGCTGCCGGCCACCATCGCCGGGAGCCAAGCGTCCGTGGACCAGCACAGCATCCCGCTGGGCGCCGCCTATCCGGCGATGCCAGGCACCCGTACCCAGATCGGCATTCGGCCGGACTTCGCGGCCCTTTCGGCCCATGGCGGCCTGCCGGTGCAGGTGCAGCGCATCGAGGATCTCGGCCGCCGCCGGCTGGCGCGCGTGACGCTCGGGGCGCATCCGCTGGTGGTCACGGTCCCGCCGGGGCTGAGCCTCGCGGGCAATGAGGCCGGCATGCACCTGGACCCGGCGCACCTGCACGTCTTCGCCGATGACCGCCGTGTCGTCGGGAGCGTTTTGGGGATGGCCGCATGAACGACAAGCCGGTCAACAACCGTGCCTGGCTGTTCGTGCTGCCCGTGCTCGGCTTCGTGCTGTTCTCCTCGATCATCCCGATGATGACGGTGCTGAACTACTCGGTGCAGGACTCGATGGGCCAGAACTCGTTCTTCTGGGCGGGGTCGGAGTGGTTCCAGGCGCTGTTCGACCCGACCACCGACATCGGCGGACGCTTCGCCCGCGCGCTGGTGCGAAACCTGCTGTTCTCCGGCGTGGTGCTGCTGATCGAGATTCCGCTTGGCATCCTGATCGCCCTGAGCATTCCGCGACGCGGCTGGGCGGTGGGGGCGGTGCTGGTGCTGATCGCGCTGCCGATGCTGATCCCGTGGAACGTCGTCGGAACGATTTGGCAGATCTTCGCCCGGGCCGATATCGGCCTGATGGGCGCGGCGCTGACCGGGCTCGGCATCCCGTTCAACGACACGCAGGACCCGCTCAGCGCCTGGTGCACCATCGTGGTGATGGATGTGTGGCACTGGACGTCGATGGTGGCGCTGCTGTGCTATGCTGGGCTGAAGGCGATCCCGGATGCGTTCTACCAGGCGGCGCGGATCGACGGGGCGCGGCGCTGGTCCGTGTTCACGAACATCGAGCTGCCGAAGCTGCGCCGCGTGCTGGTCATCGCGGTCCTGCTGCGCTTCATGGAGAGCTTCATGATCTACACCGAGCCGTCCGTCGTCACCGGCGGCGGGCCGGGGGAGGCCACCAGCTTCCTGTCGCTCGACCTCGTGAAAATCGCGCTCGGCCAGGTGGACCTGGGCAACGCGGCGGCGATGTCGCTGACCTACAACCTGATCACGCTCACGCTGTGCTGGGTGTTCTTCACCACCATGACGCAGCTCGATGCAAGGAAGGATGCATGACCCGCCGCCTGGTGATGGGAGGCTACCTGCTGGTGCTGTTCCTGCCGATCTACTGGCTGCTGAACATGAGCTTCAAGGACAACGTCGAGATCACCTCGGCGCTGACCTTCTGGCCGCACCACCCGACGCTGGAGCACTACGTCCACATCTTCCAGGACCCGGCCTGGTATGGCGGCTTCCTCAACTCGCTCAGCTATGTCGCGCTGAACACGGTCATCTCGGTCACCATCGCGTTGCCGGCCGCCTATGCGTTCAGCCGCTACCGGTTCCTGGGCGACAAGCACCTGTTCTTCTGGCTGCTGTCGAACCTGATGGCGCCGCCGGCGGTCTATGCGATGCCGTTTTTCAACCTGTATTCGGCGGTCGGCCTGTTCGACACAGTCTGGGCCGTGGCGCTGGCGCACTGCCTGTTCAACGTGCCGCTCGCGGTATGGATTCTGGAGGGCTTCATGTCCGGCGTCCCGCGCGAGATCGACGAGACGGCGGCGCTGGACGGCTACTCCTTCCCGCGCTTCTTCGTCCGCATCTTCTTGCCGCTGATCGTGAACGGCATCGGCGTCGCGGCCTTCTTCTGCTTCATGTTCTCCTGGGTCGAGCAGTTGCTGGCCACCACGCTCACGACGGTGAATGCCAAGCCGTTCGTCGCAGTGATGACGCGGACCTACTCGGCGGCCGGCATGGACTGGGGCCTGCTGGCCGCCGCCGGGGTGCTGACGATGCTGCCCGGCGCGGTCGTGATCTGGTTCGTCCGCAACAACATCGCCAAGGGGTTCGCCCTTGGCCGGGTATAGGGGGCGCTGATGGCCTGGATGGCCTGGACCTGGCCGACCGCGGCCTTCTTCGGCGCCATCGCCGGCGCGCTGGTGGTGCTGACCCTGCTGGCCATCTACCGGCCCGAGACGCCCCGGCGCGGCATCTTCGGCTTCCCCACCACGCGGGGCGACCGCTTCTTCGTCTCGCTGCTCGGCGCCGCCTACATCTTCATCCTTTGGATGCGGTTCGGCGGGGACGTGCTGTGGTATCCATTCGCGGCGGCGCTCCTGTTCGCCGCCGCGATGTTCCGCCTGGCCTGAACAACGAAGCAAAAGGGAGCAAACGCCATGAAACGTCGTGAAGTCATCGTAGGCGCCGCCGCTGTCGGCGCAGGAGTGCTGATCCGCAGCGGCACCAGCCACGCCCAGCAGGTCGATGCCGCAAAGAAGTGGGTCGATGCCGAGTTCCAGCCATCCACGCTCAGCAAGGACGAGCAGATGGCCGAGATGGAGTGGTTCATCAAGGCGTCCAAGCCCTTCGCCGGGCTGGAGCTGAACACCGTCTCCGAAATCCTCAAGGTGCACGACTACGAGGCGCACACCCTGACGCGCGCCTTTGCGGAGATCACCGGAATCAAGGTGAACCACGACCTGATGGACGAGGGGTTGCTGGTCGACAAGATCGAGGTCGAGATGCAGTCCGGCAGGCCGATCTACGACTTTTGGATGAACGATTCGGACTTCATCGGCACCCATCCGCGCTACGGCGACATCGTCGGCGGGTCGCTGACGGAGTTCATGGCGAAGGACGGCAAGGACGTTACCAGCCCGACGCTGGACCTGCCGGACTTCATGGGCCTGTCCTTCGGCACCTTCACCGACGGCAAGCTGTATCAGCTTCCGGACCAGCAGTTCGCCAACCTGTATTGGTTCCGGTATGACTGGTTCCAGCGTCCGGACCTGAAGGCGGCGTTCAAGAAGCAGTTCGGCTACGAGCTGGGCGTGCCGGTGAACTGGTCGGCCTATGAGGACATCGCCGATTTCTTCACGAACACCGTGAAGGAGGTCGACGGCGCCCGCGTCTACGGTCACATGGACTACGGCAAGAAGGACCCGTCGCTCGGCTGGCGCTTCACCGATGCTTGGCTGTCCATGGCGGGCGCCGGGGACCGGGGCCTGCCGAACGGCAAGCCGGTCGATGAATGGGGCATCCGGATCGAGGACAGCATCCCGCGCGGCTCCTCCATCCGCCGGGGCGGCGACGCGAACGGCCCGGCGGCGGTGTATGCGCTGACGAAATACGTCGAGTGGCTGAAGAAGTATGCGCCGCCGGAGGCCGCCGGCATGGACTTCCTGGAATCCGGGCCGGTGCCGGGCCAGGGCCACATCGCCCAGCAAATTTTCTGGTATAGCGCCTTCACCGACAGCCTGACCAAGCCGGGCCTTCCGGTGATGAACGCCGACGGCACGCCGAAATGGCGCATGGCGCCAAGCCCACATGGCCCCTATTGGAAGGAGGGCATGAAGCTCGGCTACCAGGACGTGGGCTGCTGGACGATGTTGAAGTATGCGCCGATGGAACGCACCAAGGCGGGCTGGCTATACGCCCAGTTCTGCACGTCCAAGACCGTCACCTTGAAAAAGGCGCTGGTCTCGTTGCACCTGATCCGCGAAAGCGACGTTTGGCATCAGGCATTGACCGACTTGGCGCCCAAAGTCGGCGGGCTGGTCGAGTTTTACCGCAGCCCCGCCCGCAAGCAGTGGACCCCCACGGGCGTCAACGTGCCGGACTACGGCAAGATGGCGCAGGTATGGTGGCAGAACGTCTCCAACGCCATCTCCGGCGCGGTCACGCCGCAACAGGCGATGGACGGGCTGGCGCGCGATCAGGACGCCATCATGACACGCCTGCAGCGCTCCGGCGTGCAGGGCAAGCTCGGCCCGGTGATGAATGAGGAGCGCGATGCCGAGTACTGGTATGCCAAGGCGGAGAAGGACGGCAACCTGGCGCCCCAGCGCAAGCTCGCCAACGAGAAGCCGCAGGGCGAGACGGTGGACTACGACACGCTGATCAAGACCTGGTCGGCGATGCCGCCGCCGAAGCGGACTTGACACCTCGCCTAAGCGCGGGCCTCGACGGGGGAGCGGGCGACCGCTCCCCCGGCTTTCGTCGTGCGACGGCCCCAGCGCTGTGGGACCTGCCGCCGCAAGACCCGATGTAATCCCATGCGCGTCGTGTTCCGTTGCGATCCGGCCCTGCTCGGCGTCCTGCCCCGCCCGGTGGCGGCGCGGGACGCCCTGCCGGACTGGCTGCGCGCCATGCAGCGGACGGCCCTGTCCGACATGCACCCGGCGCCCGTTCGCACCGTCAAGCAGTGTCCGCCCTTTATCGACGCGATGACGCATGGCTTCGTGGTCCCGCTGCCGTGCGACGTCGCGGTGCGGGCGGGGACGCTGTCCTGGGATTGGGACATTCCGCCCCTGGCCGCCGCGCACCATCCGCGTGCGCCCCTCAGCTTCCATGCCCCGGCCCAAGTGGAGGGCACGCCATTCTATTTGCCGGACCAGGTTGTGGCGAAATTCAACAGCTTTTGGACCATCGAGCTGCAACCGGGCTGGTCGCTGTTCGCGACGCATCCGGTCAACCGCGCGGACCTGCCGTTCCGCACGCTCACCGGGCTGGTCGATTGCGACCGGTTCCATGACGTGGGCCTGCTGTTCCCCGCCACCTGGACCGAACCGGCGTTCGAGGGCGTGCTGCCGCGCGGCATGCCGGTGGCGCAGTGCTTCCCGGTGCCGCGGGCGCCGCTGCACTTGGTGCATGAGGCGCTGGACCCGGCTGCCTATGACGGCCTTGCCGACGCTCTGATGGCGGGGCCAGGGGTTTACCGCAAGCGATTCCGTGCCGGCCGGTCAGGCTCGGCTGCCGAGGTCCTGGCGGAGCCGGGTGGGGCTGAGCCAGAGCCGCCCGACGCGGGGTGACACCAGCGCCTGGGCGATGCGGCCAAACAGGTCCGGACGCAGGCGCAAAGCCGCGGCGTAGGCGTTCAGGGCCGCCTCCAGGTCGCCTCCCTCCTGTAGCGCAATGCCGAGGTTGAAGGCGGCCTCGTGCATATCCGGGTTCGCCGCCAGCGCGGCGCGGAAGGCCGGGGCGGCGGCGGCATGGTCACCAAGGTCCTGGCAGATGACACCGAGACTGTGCCAGGCCAGGCCGGACGCCGGATCAAGGACGGTCGCGTGGGCGAAGGCGGTGCGTGCCGTCTGCAGGTCCCCAACCTTGCGCAGGGCGAGGCCGCGTCGGTGAGGCAGCCTGGCATCCCTGGGCGCGAGCCGCTCGCACGCTGCATAGGCGTCGGCGGCCTCGCGGTGCCGGTCAAGCAGCGACAGCGCCGCGGCCCGGCCCAGGCCAGCCGCGAGCGAGGGACTGGCCGCCTGCGCCCGCGTGTAGGCAACCAGTGCACCCGACGGCTGCTTGGGCAGTAGGGCCTGGCCGAGCGCCTGCCAACCGGGCGCATAGCCGGAGAAGCGCTCAAGGTGCGGAAGCAGCGCGTTGGCGGCGGGGTCCTGCCGCGCCAGCAACAGGCAGCAAAGGCGGAACAGCGGCTCGGGGCGGTCAGGCGATTGCTCGACCGCCTGGCGTGCGGCGGCAAGCGCCGGACCGTCCGGCAAGTGCCTAGGACCCGACGTAGAGCGGCTGGTAGGGAAAATTGCGTCCGGGGTGCCCCGACATGCTGCTGAGCGGGTTGGTGTCCCAGTATTTGCCCTTTACTGCGGCCTTTTGGCAGGAGAACGCACCGTCCCGCGTGGTGGCGAACTGCTTTTCACCGGGAAGATAGTAGTAGCCGACGTAGCGGTCGGCCCACACGACTTTATCCTTGCCGCAGGCGGCGCGCGCTTCTGGCTCGGTGCCATAGGTTGGGATTGAGTCCAGCAGCAGGGCCGGGTCGGCAATACCGGTGTTCGCCGCGCGGGCGACGGAGGCGAACAGCACAAGACTTGGCACCAGATAAACGGCGATTTTGAGGATAGCGGTCAAAATAGCCCCCCTTCACATGGCCGGCTTGCAACTCTTGCGGCGACTTGCTCCGCGAGGAGAGCATCCGGCCGAAACTGGTACCCCCTTTGGCAGCAGTTAAGAAGGTATAGCCCAGCACAGGTTCCATTCCATAGGCGCCCGTTACGACACGCAGAATGGGTAGCATGACAGACCCGGCTCAGCGGCCGGAGTCCTCAAACGCGCCGCAGTCCCACGGCCGGGCTACCCCCGTAACGCAACGTCCGCACGGCGATGTCCGGTCGGAACAGCGCGGCTGAAGGGATCAGCAAGTTGAGCGCCTGATACAGTCGGGTCGCGACGCGCGGGTCGCGCTGCGCCGCCCGGCTCAGCCGGTTCATATAGCCGTTCATCATGCCCGTCAGCACGCTGCGGCGCCCGACCGCGTTGGGGTGCTGCAGATCCGTTCCCGCAGCGATCGTCCAGGGCCGGTCCACCACACGCGCTGCGGCGCGATAAAACTGCTGGGCCAACCTTCTGCGCGGGCCCGCAAGTGCCGCAGACAACGCCTCGCTCTCTTGCGCGGCGGCCGTCATGCCCTGGCCAAAAACCGGGTTGAAGCTGCAAATACCGTCGCCCACCACCAGGAAGCCCTCTGGCAAATGAGCCAGCTTCTCCCACCGGCGGCGCAGGCTACCAGGGAAACGGAACACGCAGCCATCGTCGAGCGGTTCCGCGCGCGACACAAGGTCGCCGATCCGCTGCGCCGGCAGCGACCGGGCGTACGCGATGAAGCCGGCCAGGTCTTGCGGCGGCACCTGGTTGCCATAGCCCGTCAGCGTCACCATCCAGCGCCCACCCTCCACCGCAAGCATCAAGCCACCACGATGGCAAGGCCGATCGGACGCTATCATCTCGAACGTGTCGCCATCCAGGTCAGCGGGCAGCCGGCGGAAGCAGCGTGTCGCGTAGGTGATGGATACCTCAATCTTCTCCTCGCCCGGCAATGCATAGCCAATCTCCTCCAGCCAGCGCGCAGCGCGAGACCCGCGGCCGGTCGCGTCCACCACAAGATCGGCCTTCAAGAAGCTGGACCCCTCGATGCCCGTCACGGCAACGCCGGTGATGCACGAGCGATCCGGCGAGCAGCCGAGCCGCTGGACGGTGGCGCTGGGCACGACGCGCACATTGCCGAGCTGCATCAGCCGGCGGCGTACCACGCCTTCGAACAGCGGCCTTGAGGCCGTCACGGCGCGAAGGCTTTCCGGCGCGGGGATCAGGTAGCCACCGTTGAGATACATGCCGCCGCGCGACGGCAGCGCTCCCGCCTGGGTCAGTTCGCCTGCGATCCCCGGAAACAGCTCCTCGATGATGCGAAGCCCGGAGGCGAGCAGCACATGCACATGACGCCCTTGCGGAACGCCTCGCCGTGGCGCTGCCATGTCGGGCAACACGTCCTTGTCCAGGACCACGACAGCGTCGAAACGCGCGGCGAGCACGCGGGCAGCGAGAAGCCCCGCCATGCTCCCGCCAATGACGACGGCACGACTGGGCCGGTGTTCCCCATTCATCACACTGATCCTTAACCGCAGGCCACGAGGAATGAGCTGACCTATGGCACGGCCGGCGGCGGCACACTGTGATCCCGGTCACACCCAGCGCGAAATCCTGGGACGTTATGCACGGGCTGCGCGGGCTCGGTCTGGCGCGCACACGACACCGGCGTCACGGTGCTAGAGGGCACACTACGGATTGTTGGCCGGCTTGAACTGCGGCGGTGGGGAAGGCGGCCAGTGCGACCGAGCCCTTCGGTATTGAGCGTCAGGCCTCCACGACGGCCGGCGCTGCCTGCGCGATGCGCGCCGCAGGTGCTGCGAACAGGTCGGCCAGCTTGGCGCCGATCGGCGAGCCCAGCCCGGTGCAAGCATCGGGGCCGATGCGCGCGCGGTAAAAGCCGTTGTCGCCCTGCGTGATGTCGTTGAAGCACAGCTGGTTGCTCCAGAGCCGCGGCGAGACGAAGCCGAGCCGGGGGCCGAACGCTGCGAACAGCCCGGCATAGAGCGGCGCCACGGCGCTCGTGCCGCCCATCTCGAGCCGGGCTCCGTGCACGACAATCTTATAGCCGGTGTTCGGGTCGGCGTTGGCTGCCACATCGGGGACCATGCGCCCGGGGCCGTGCGGTACGCCCGCCTGCCAGGGCTGCTCCGGAAATAGCTTGGAAAAGCCACCACCGGTGCCGTGCCCGTCGGAGCGGCCCGGTTCCTCGTTCCACACCGTCTCCGAGCCCTGTGTCTTGCGGGTGCCGCCGCAACCGATGACGTGCGGGCAGGCGGACGGCAGGTCGACATTGACCGGGTCGGGCCCGCCGTCGGACGCGTCGTTGTCACCGGCGGCGGCGAACACGATCATGCCGGCGGTGGTCGCGGCCTGTGCGGCGGCCTCCATTTGCCCCGCGTAGTCATTCCCGGTCTGCGCGCGCGCATCGTTTCAGCGCGCCTCGTCCGCGCCCCACGAGATGGAGCATACGTCACACCCGTCGGACGCGGCGGCCCGCACCACGGCGGCGAGCGAGCCGGGGTCGCTCGAACCCCAATAGACGCGGATCGAGGCCGCATGGCCGGTCGCGACGTAGTAGGCGGCGGCCGCTACCTGGATGTCGAGTGCCACCTCCACGTCCGGGTCGGCGTCTTCCCCACGGTGTTGGCCGGGGCTATTGCGGCCGCCATTGACGGTCACGTCGACGATGTGCGGCACCAGAGAAGTTCCAAAACCGGAACGTTTGGTCGTTGAGGTCGGTGAACGGCGCGGTCGCGGTGAACTTCAGCTCGTCGTTGAGATAAACGTTCCACATCGCCGTATACACGCCGCCCACGGCCGTCATGGTCGGGTCGTTGCCACCGGAGTTGGGGCTGACGACACCCGCAATCCCGGTATCGACCGCGGTGACACGCCCGTCATAGGAGCCGAGGGCGACGCCCTTGTCTTGCAGCAGCGTAGTGAGGAAAAGCAGGCCGACGGCGTTGCTGGCCGCGACATCGAAGCCCCAGGAGATCAGCACCACGGGCGGGATGCCGAGGTCGGCGCTCAGCGTGTCGAGCACGCCTTATCGAGCTTGGGGAAGGCTGCTACGGCCGGGCCGTACGGGCCCTGCGCGAAGGCGGTCACGGTGTCCATGAACGCCGGCAGGTCGGGTGGCGGCGGCGTGACTTTCTTGTGGAACCAGGCGTCGGCGGCGAGCGTGGGCAGCAGGCCGACCGCATTGCCGGTCTGCGCGTAGTCGAGGATCGAGGATTGCAGCGTGATGCCATTGAGGTCCACGCCGTCCTCGTGCAGCAGCCAGGCGAGCACGCAGCTGCGGGGCGTGCCGTAGGACTCGCCGAACAGGAACTTGGGCGAGTTCCAGCGGTCGAACGCTGTGAGGTAGCGCTTGATGAACTGCTTGATCGAGCGTGCGTCCTCGTCCACGCCCCAGAAGTCGCGGTTCTTGCCAGGCGCGATCGCCGCCGAATAGCCGGTGCCCACCGGGTCGATGAAGACGAGGTCGCTGCGGTCGATCAGGCTGTCCGGGTTGTCCTCAAGCGTGTAGGGCGCGGGCGGCGTGAAGCTGGGCATACTGGTCTTGATACGGCGCGGCGCAAACGAACCGAGCAATACGAACACCGCCGACGAGCCCGGACCGCCATTGTAGAAAAACGTCACTGGGCGCTCGGCGGACGCCATGCCGTCGGCGGTGAAGGCGACATAGAAGAACTTGGCTGACGGCTGCGCGCTCGAGGCATCCACCGTCACGAGGTGCCCGGCGCGCCGTATAGGGGATCGTGCGGCCGCCCACGGTCGCGACGTGGTGGGTCACGGCGGCGGCTTCAGACGCATCAGTGATGGAGTCGTCCGGGCCCGCCCCATAGGGCGTCGAGTCCAGGAGCGGCTGGTCGGCCTGGGATTGCGTCGACGACGGTTCAACCACGCGATGTCCTCCAAAGCAATTGCAACACTATGACGCGATTCGCCTGCCGGAAAACGCGCATTCGCGCGAGCTACAGCGTTTGGTCCTATCGATAAAACGGCGCTGACGAAGGCCGTCTGCAACGATCGCAATGGCCGCTCCTAGCCCAGTACGGTCCAAGCCGATCGGCTGTATATCCTGACCTCGTGGCCTCGCGAAAAGCCACAGGAGGGACTCGGAACGTGAGTAGACGAGCTTGGTGGCTGAGCACAGCCGCAATCCTCCTGCTTCTACCGGTAGCCACCCTGGCCGTCGCCATCGCCGTCGTGAACCCGAACGACTACAAGCCGCAGATCGTCGCGGCCGTGCAGCGTGCGACGGGACGGACCCTGAGCCTTGGGGGGCCGCTGCGCATCAGCCGGTCGCTGTGGCCGACGATCGAGGTCACCGACGTGATGCTGGCCAACTTGCCCGGCGGCACCCGCCCCGACATGGCCCGGGCGGAACGCATCGAGGCGCAGCTGTCCTTGCTCGCGCTGCTGCGCCGCCGCATCGAAATCGGCAAGCTCACGCTGGACGGGCCCAACATCCTATTCGAGCTGGTCGGCGGCAAGCCGAACTGGGTTCTCGAACCGGAAACCGGCCCGCAAACCTCCCTATCCGGCCCGCACGTCACGCTGGACATACGTGAAGCGCACGTGCGGAACGGAATGGTCACGCTGCGGCTGCCGACCCGGACCAATGTCGTAGGCATCCGCTCGCTCGATTTGCGGCACCCGGCGGCAGATGGTCCGCTCGACCTTGCCACGGTGCTCGTCTACTCGGACTATCGGCCGTTCAGCCTGCGGGCTTCGGCCCAGCCGACGGGCGGCGTCGCTGACCTCTGGGACACGCGTCTGCAGTTCACGGCCTACGACGCGACGCTCTCGGCTGGAGGAAGGATGAACCTCGCGGGCGGCTACGATCTGCAGGTGGAAGGCCGCATTCCCGAGCTGGAAAAGCTCAACGCCCTGCTGCCGCCGCTGCATCTGCCGTCGCTGCACCAGATGAGCTTCTCCACCCACCTGACCAGCGGCCGTGTGCCGGGCGACCTGCCGGTGATCGGCGAGACGCGGCTTCAGGTCGGCAGCGCCGACCTGAATGACCGCCTGCCGGGGCTGACGCTGGACACAGTCGAGGTGTCGCTGCCAAAGACGGGCGCTGCAGCGACGACGTCCGGGGCCGGCCGCTACATGGACCGGTTGTTCACCTTCGCCGGGACGTTCGGCGTGCCGGAACGCCTGGATGGGCCGACCAGCACGCCGATCGACCTGAAGGCCCGGGTGACCGCGACGGCGGGCAGGGCGCAGGCATCCGGAACGGCGGATGGCCGCCTGGCGCTGAAGGGCAGGCTGGCCCTGAAAGCCGGCAGCTTCGACGGGCTGGACGCGATGGTGGGGTTGCACCTGCCGGCGTTGGCGGCGTGGCGGCCGGTGGTGTCGGGCGCCCTGCCGGGCCTGACGGACGTCTCACTTGACGGCCGGCTTGGTATCGCCGCCGACCTTGGCTCCCTGAGGCTCCGCGGGGCCACGCTTTCGGCACACGAACTCGACATCGCCGGCGACGCGACGATCGGGCTTGGGTCGGCCATGGCGCTCCATGGCCGGCTACGTGCGACCCGGCTCGACCTGGACGCGTTGCTGGCCGCATCCGGGGCGGCCCAGGGGGCGCCGGGCGTCAGGACGGCGGACCCGGGCGGGCCGGTGTTTCCGGACGCCCCGCTGCCCTGGGCCATGCTGCGCGGCAAGACGATGGACCTCACCGCGAGCGTTGCCGCAATGACCTTCCGGCGGCAGGCCTGGCGCGACGTGGATCTCGCGTTGCAGCTCGCGGATGGGCGGCTGCAGCTCAGCCGGCTGCGGCTGGCCCTGCCGGGTGGTCCGATGGAGATGTCGCTGAGCGCCGATGCGTCGAAGCAGGATGTGCCGGTCAGCCTGACGCTGCATGCCCCGGGCATCCCGCTGGCGCTGCTCGCACGCTACGCGGCCCTGCCGGGCGAGGCCGCCGGGGCGCTGCATGTCGAGACGCAGCTTAAGGCCAAGGGACGCAGCGCCCACGCTCTCGCTGCGTCGCTCGACGGCCCGTTTGCCGCGACCATGAACCACGGCAGCCTGAGCAACGCGGCGCTGGTCGAGCTGGCCTCCGCCTCGCTGCAGGCGCTGGGCATCGAGGTGCCCGCGCAGGGCGAGACGGCGATCCGCTGCTTCGGCATCGTGGGCTCGTTCAATGCGGGCGTCGGACGCTTCCGGACCATCGCCCTGGATACCACGTATCTCCAGCTGGACGGCGCCGGGCAGGTCGATCTCGGGGCGGAGACGCTGGCGCTGAAACTGCATCCGCTGGCGCGCCTCTCCGGCTCATCAGTTTCGGTGCCGGTGCTGGTGGAAGGGCCATTCCGTGCCGTCCAGGGCCGGCTGGACGCATCCGGCCTCGACAAGCTGGGCTTGCTCATCGACGCGTGGTTCGGCGGTGACCACCCGCAGACATGCTCGGACGCTGGGCTGGCGCTGCCACGAACGAATGGACGTTAGGCAACGCAATCCGCGCGCATTGCAAACCCGAAGCTGATGAGAAGGGGATGGCAGCAGGCCGCAACCTACAACGCGACCAGTGCGCGAACTGCTCCGGTGAGGGATGGGCACTGCGGCTTTGCACAGCCAGCACGAAAACGGTCTAGGTGCTGACGCACGAGCCGACGCGCTGCTGTTCGACCACGGCTCAGCGCAGGACGTTGGCTGCGTTGTCAACAGCCAGGATCAGGATTGGGTGCGCAGCGTTGGCCCATTGAACGCAGCAACGCCTCCCTGCTGGAAAACAAGCGCCTCGCCCTCCGCTACGACCGGCTCGGCTTCATCGCCCAAGTCCTGCTCCGGACAGCATGCATGCTCCTGGTTGCAGACCGGTTAGCGTACGAATTGTGAGAACTCGGTTTTAGCCCGCATGGGCGAAGGCGTCGGGAAATTTTACAACCCTGAGTAGACGGACTTGCCATTATCAATTCGGTCAGGTTACAACCCGGCACTGTAGCCTGCTCACCCCGGGCTAAATCGCGATGGCGCGAGCAAACACCATCGTTCGTCATAAAATGCGTAAAGAATTTCGACGTTTGCCCGAAGTGAGTGCCCAAACGCCCAACGAAAGCACGGTATTGCACGTGTGGCATGCTTCTTGGGTGGGTAGGTCGCGACTGTTCACACGGCGGATGAGCGGGATTTTAGCGGGACGACTTTCCCGTCCTTAAGGAGTTCGGATGCCCAGCCTTCGCGCCACCCTCGCAGCAGCGGCAGCCATTCTGGCAAGCACGGCCGCCCATGCCGCTGTGATCACCTACGGGGTGACGCCGCCGGGGCCGCCACTCCTGGTCAGTCTGCAAAAGACCAACTTCAGCACGGCAGTGTCGGTTCCGCTGTTCGACAGCACGCTCGGCACGTTGACCGGCGTGAGTTTCACCCTGGCCGGCACCGTCAGGTCAGCCGTGGGCATCGAGAACCATGGCCGTGCAACGACGACGATCACCGTGACCTCCCAGGCGTCGTTGACGCTGACCCGGCCGGATAGCAGCACGCTCGTCGTCACCATCCCGGACGAGCGTCAACGACCTTGCGTTGTTCTCGGAGGTGAATGGCGGCTCGATCCTGCTTCCTGTGACGGCTGTCGGCCAGTCCACCGCGCGGGGTGGCGGCAATATCATCACGTCAATCTCGACCCAGGCTTCGGCCGGTGTCGTGGTGGCCTACACCTACGACGTCGCCCCAGCCCCGCCTCCGGTCAACGTTCCGGAACCGGCATCGCTTGCGCTGCTTGGCCTTGGCCTGCTCAGCACCCGGCTGTTCCGACACCGCCACCACTGACCCAAAGCCGCATCCCGGCCGCGACCTGAACGCGCCACCGTGCCGCAACTGAGTTCGCTGTGGTGGCTTTGGTTCGACTCGCTCCCTGCGCCCATAAACGGTTGCACGCCGGCTGGCCACCGCACTCGACTTGTCGCATCCGTGATTTAGCCTAGTGGGATGCAACACGTTGAGGTTGCATCGGCTCACAAAATTTCTATGGTTCGGCGCCCGCATGAACCGAGATGTAAGAACTATCTTACACCGCCCAAAACGCCCGGAAAGACTTAGAAAATCATATCAAATAGTTAACGGACTGGCACGGATTTTGAGTAGGGGAGATGGGAGCCTCGCAACGTGTTCGGCTGCATAAGCTGCCGGAGGAATACGCCTCCACACAGCCAGGAGTTGTCTATGACTGCCTTTCAATCTTCTCTCGCCATAGTGGCAGCCGTCCTAGCCTCCTCCGCAGCGCAGGCCGCGTCCATCTCCTACGGCGTAACGCCGCCCGGCCCAGCCATCACCACGGGCCTACAGGGCACGGATTTCAGCATCAACGTCGCCGTCCCGACCTTCAACAGCCGCCTTGGCACGCTGACGGGCGTGAACTTCTTCCTGACCGGCCTCGTCAGCGCCGACGTCGGCGTCGAAAACACGGATGCGGCGGCGGCTATCGTCAACGCGTCGGCGTCGGCCTCCATTTCGCTGGGCCGGCCGGGCCAAGGCGCAACGATCGTCAGCGTCACCGCGACCGAGGCGCAGACCGGTATCCGCCTCGGCGCCTATGACGGCAACACAGACTTTACCGGGATCTCGGGTCGCTCGTACACAGGCCTGACCGGGACCGCGACGGCAAGCTCTGCCCTGTTGACGTCGGCTGCCGACCGCGCGCTGTTCACCACTTTGGGCGCCGGCACGATCCTCCTGCCGATCTCCGGCATCGGGTCGTCAACCGCCAGCGGCGCGGGTAATCTGGTCTCGAACTTCGACACATCGGGCAATGGCTCGGTTGTCGTGACCTACAACTACACCGCAGCCGTGCAGCCGCCGGCGAATGTCCCGGAGCCGATATCGATCGCTCTGCTGGGCAGTGCGCTGGTCGGCCTCGGGCTGGTCCGTCGCCGCTAGCCCCCGTTTCCGCCCAAAAGGCCGCCCTGCACACGCCGGACGGCCTTTTTCAACCACCCGCGAGTGGACACAGGTCAAGAATTAGAGAAAGTGGTATCAGGCTGTTTCTGCCGCAGTTGGCACAAGCGGAGCGGGGCGCCCGCGCAGGCACAGAAATACCAGCGCCATCCCGAGCAGCACGATCACCGCCACCGCGGCCAACCCACCATAAAGGCTGCCGGTCTGCACGCGGACATAGCCGATGATGGTCGGGCTGATGCCGCTGCCCATCGCACCGACCATGCTGGCCAGAGCGATGCCACCGGCGGCGCCGCGCCCCTGGAGGTACGCCGTCGGCATCGCCCAATACAGCGAGAAAATGCAAAGATTGCCGACCGCTGCGACCATCAGGATTAGCGTGGTCGCCAGCACGCTGCCCTCCCCCAGCGGCAGCGCTAAAAGCCCACCCGCCGCTAGGATGCCGCAAGCGATAAAATGCCACCGCCGCTCCATCCGCCGGTCGGAGCTGCGGCCCACCAGCACCATGGCGATGGCGGACACGAGCGAGATCAGCCCGGTGGTCCAGCCGATCAGCGTGACGCTGCCCAGCCCGGCGTTGTGCAGCAACGAGGGCGTCCAGAAGCTGATGGCGTTCACGCCGCAATTGACTGAGAAGTTCATGGCCGCGAAAGCGTAGATCATGGGATCGCGCAGCACGCCGCGGAAGTCGTGCCCGCCCTTGCCGCGGGCCTGCGCGCGGTCGGCGGCCATGTCGCGCTCCAGCCGGCTCTTTTCCGCGTCCGTCAGCCATGAGGCGTTGGCCGGACGGTCCTGCAGATAGCAGAACGCGACCACGCCTAGCGCCATCGCCGGCGCACCTTCGAGCAAGAACAGCCACTGCCAGCCATGCAGCCCCAGCACGCCGTCGAACCCGCCCATGATGGCGCCGGAAACCGGGCCACCAACGATGCCCGACAGCGGCACGCCCATCAGGAACAGGCTGGTCACCTGCGCCTTGTGGTGATTGGGGAACCAATAGGTCAGATAGAGCATGATGCCGGGGATGAACCCGGCCTCCGCTGCGCCGAACAGCATGCGCAGCACATACAGGCTGGTTGCGCCAGTGATGAACATCTGCGCCGCCGACAAGGCGCCCCACACCAGCATGATCCGCAGCAGTGTCTTGCGCACGCCAATGCGGGCCAGCATCAGGTTGCTGGGGATGTCGAACAGGCTGTAGGTGATAAAGAACAGTCCGGAGGCTAGGCCGAACTGCGCGTCGTTCAATCCGAGCTGGGGCAGGAACTGCAGCTTGGCGAAGCCGATGTTCACCCGGTCCAGGTAGCAGACCAAATAGAGCAGCATCAGGAACGGGATGAGCCGCCGGTAGATCCGGCGATACATGGCGCGTTCCGCGTCGTCTACCGTGGTCATGTGGGTTCCATGGCATGCGGCTCCCGCATCAGGTGCTTGCCGATGTTGAGCTGGTGGATTTGGCTGGTGCCCTCGTAGATGCGGAAGGCGCGCACGTCGCGGTAGAAGCGCTCGACCGTGCCCTCGACATAGCCCTCGCCGCCGAGCACCTGCACCACGCGGTCAGCGACCCGGCCGCACATCTCGGTCGCAAAGTATTTGCAAAGCGATACGTCCATCGTGACATCCTCGCCCCGATCACGCTTGCGCGCCGTTTCCAGGATCAGCGCGCGCGCCGCCTCGATCTCTACCTTGCAATCCGCCAACAGCGCCTGCACCAACTGGAACTCGCCGATCATCCGGCCGAACTGGCGGCGTTTCCTGGCGTGGGCAACGGCCTCGTCCAGCAGCCGAATGGCGGGCCCGGTCGCCAGCGCGGCGAGGTTGATGCGCTGCTTGTTCAGTGTCTTCATCAGCGTGCGGAAGCCGCCGCCGGGCTCGCCGACGATGGCCTCCGCGGATACCACGCAGTCGCGCAGGAACACCTCGCCGATCGGCGCGCCCTCCTGTCCCATCTTCGGCGTGGCCCCGGAGGTGGCGAGGCCCGGCGTGCCGCGCTCCACCACGAACGCGGTGATGCCGTCGCGGCCGCGCGAGCCCTCGTCCGTGCGGGCGAAAACGGTGAACAGGTCGGCGATCGGCGCCAGCGTGATGTAGCGCTTGTGCCCGTTCAGGCAGTAGGCGTCATTGCCGACGCGGGTGCCGGTCGTCTGCAGCGCAGTCGCGTCCGATCCCGCCTCTGGCTCGGTGAGCGCCAGCGCACCGGTCAGCGCTCCGCTGGCCAGGCCTAGCAGATAACGCCGCTTCAGGGCCGTGCTGCCATCCTGGATCAGCGATTCCGAGCCGATCCCCGTGTTGATGCCGACCCGCGCCCGGAATGCGACGGCGGCCTGCGACAGCTCGATGTTTGCCAGCGCCAGCTCCTCCGTCGTCAGGCCGGCGCCGCCATATTCCTCGGGGATCGACCAGCCGAAATAGCCCCGGCGCCGCATCTGCTCCACCAGCTCCTCGGGCATCGCGTCCTCCGCGGCAACGCGGGCCTCGGCGGGCATGGCGACGCCGCGCACGAAGCCGCGCACCTCGTCCAGCAGGGCGGATTGGCGAGCCTGGTCACGGATCACCGTCAGATCACTCCATCGGCGCGCAGCGCGTCGATCTCAGCCGTGTCCAAGCCCAGCATGCCCCGGAATACCGCGTCATTGTGGGCACCCAGCGCCGGCCCCAGCCAACGCACCTCGGCCGGGGTCTCGCTCATGCGCGGCATCGGCCCGGTCATCAGCATCTCGCCGAACTCCTCGTCCACGATGGGAGTGACGACCCCACGTTCCCGGTAGTGCGCGTCGGCGGCGATGTCGGCCATCGTCATGATGGGCGAGGCCGGGATGTCGGCCGCGACCAGCAGCGCCATGATCGCCTCGGCGTCGTGCCGGGCCACCCACTCGGCGATCAGGGCATAAAGCGCCGCCTGGTTCGCCACGCGCCCGGCATGGGTGCTGAACGGCGCATCCTCCGGCAGCTCCGGCCGGCTCATGGCTGCGGCGAGACGCCGGAACAGCGTGTCGGTTCCGGCGTGCAGCGCAATCTCCCGGCCATCCCGGGTGAAGAAGTTGCTGGCGGGCACCACCTGCGGATTGGTGTTTCCGCTGCGCTCGCGGATTGCGCCGGTGACGGAGTAGCGCATCAGGGCGTCTTCGGACGCGCGGAACCCGGCCTCGAACAGCGCGAGGTCGATCATCTGCCCCTCGCCGCCGTTGCGTTCACGCTCGAACAGCGCGGCGGCGATGCCGAACGCGCCCATGTAGGCCGTCATGTAGTCGATCAGGGCGTAGCCGCTGCGCACCGAGGGCTGGCCGGCCTCGCCGCTGGTATAGGTCAGGCCGGAAAACGCGCTGGCGACGCGGTCGAACGCGCCGCGGTCGCGATACGGGCCGGTCAGCCCGTAGCCGGTCACATACAGCACGATCAGCGAGGGAAACGCAGCGCGCAGCGCGTCCGGGCCGAGCTGCCAGCGATCGAGCGTCGGCGGGCGGAAGTTGGTCACCACCACGTCGAAATGCGGCAGCATGCGGCGCACGAGCGCGCGTCCCGCCTCGCGATGCAGGTCGATGGTGACCGACTGCTTGTTGCGTGCGTCCTGCACCCACTGATAGGAACGGCCGCCCGGCGTGGCGGCGCTTCGGCGCATGAAGTCGCCGGTGCCGGGCTTCTCCACCTTGACCACCTCCGCGCCGAAGTCTCCCAGCATGGTGGCGGTCACCGGGGCGGCGATGATGGAGGAAAGGTCGAGAACCCGGATACCCGTCAGGGGTGGCCGCCGAATGCCTTGCGTTTGCCGTTCGGATGCCATGGGTCACGCCCCCAATGCTGGGCGGATTGCGGACAGCTCCGTGCCGTCCTGCCGGCGCGAGAAGCGGGCGATGTCGGCCTCGGGATCGATGATCAGTGCCCCGACGACCGAACCCGCGGCGACGACCGCGCCCGCCACCATGAAGCCCATGCGGAAGCCGTCGATGGGGTTGGCGCCCATGTCCACGATCCACCCCATCACGAAGGGCGCGAACACCCCAGCCAAAGTGGCGACGGCGTTGTTGATGCCCAGCATCGCCCCGCGCTGTGCGGGCGGCGTCACCTCGGCCACGATCACATGGCCCAGGCTGAACACAGTGGAGCCGATGGAGAAGGCCACCATGACGCAAACGATCGTCGGCAACCCGCCCGAGGTCAGCGGAAGAAGGAATGTCAGCGCCCCCGAGAGCAGCACGCAGCCCGAGGTCAGCACGCCGCGCGCGACCCGGCTGGACACGCCGCGGCGCTTCAGCGCCTGCGAAAAGGCGCAGATGCCCGGCACGGCGACGATCTGCAGCAACGCCGGCAGGGTAACGATCCAGCTCGTGGCCGCAGGCGAGTAGCCGGCGCCCCGGTTGAGGTAGTTCGGCAGCCAGACCACCGCGAGCGTCAGCAGCCAGTATGCCGCGAAGCCAAGCGCCATGGCGCCGATCACGCTCCGGCAGGTCAGCAGGCGGCCGTAGGGCACATGGGCCGGGACGGCAGCCAGCGCGGTCCCGCCCGAATGATCGGCCGCCGCTGCCAAGGTCCCCTCGCGGCCGATGACGGCCCAGGCCAGTGCCCACACCAGTCCCGCCGCCCCGAGCAGGCCGAACGCTGCGTGCCAGGAGTAGGTGACGATGACGTAGGCGATCAGGGGAGCGACGATGCCGACGCCCACCGCCCCGCCGAGCGAGATTAGGCTGGAGGGCAGCGGGCGCCGCTCGTTGGGGAACCACTTGTAGGCGGCATGCAGCGCGACGGGATAGGCGGGCCCCTCGCCAGCGCCGAGCAGGATGCGGTTGGCCATCAGCAGCGGCAGTCCGGTCAGGAACAGCATCGGCAATTGCGCCACCGACCAGACCAGCGCCATGATCAGCAGCACGCGCTTGGTGGAGACCCGGTTGACCACGAAGCCCACCAGCACCGCGGCGAGCGAGAAGAACAGGAAGAAACTGCTCGCAACCTGACCGAACTGGAGATGGGTGAGGTGCAGCTCCTCCATGATGGGAGCGGCCGACAAACCCAGCACCGCCTTGTCCGCGAAGTTGATCAGCATGAACGTGAACAGCATGGCGACCGTGACCCATGCCTGCCGATCTCTGCTTATCCGTTCCATCGAACCATCCTCCCCAAAGCGCGCCATGCTGGCGTCGTTCTTCTCGTTGGCTTCCGCATCATGTCCTAGCCGGCATCTTGCGGTAATCGTCTGGCCGCCGCGAGCCTATCAAGGGTGGCGACCGCCTCCATCATCAGCCCGTCCATGATGGCGCGGACGGTGGTGGATCGGGTCATATAGGCGATGCTCTGCCCCGTGGGCATGTGCACCAGCGGCTTCACGTCGTGCTCGTCGATGGCGCCCAGAAGATCCCCGACCAGGATATCCTGCTGCGGCATGCCCAAGGGGCGGGGCGCGCCGGGGGCGGCCCACTCGTCGCTCCAGGCGCTGCGGAGTTGGCGCAGGGTCTTGCCGCTGTCGGCGCGGCTGATCACCGTGTCGTCGCTGCCGGCAGCCAGCAGCTTGGCCAACAGCGTCGGAGACACGTTGTGCTCCTCCGTCACCAGCCAGGCCGTGCCCATCCACACGCCCTGGGCGCCCATCGCCAGGGCGGCAACAAGATGGCGGCCGGTCGCCACCCCACCCGCCGCCAGCACCGGCACGCCGCCTGCCATGTCCACGATCTGCGGCACCAGCGAGAAGGTGCCGATCGGTCCGGTGTGCGCCCCGGCGTCGTGGCCTTGCGCCACCAGCACATCCACGCCCGCCGCCAGCGCCTGTCTGGCATGGCGCGGGGCGCCTACCAGCGCCAGCGTCGCCTTGCCCAGGGCTTTTGCCCGGGCCACCAACTCCGGCGGCACGCCGATGCCGCAGGCGAACAGGTCGACGTCGGAGTCCAGGACCGCCTCGATCTGCGCTGCCGTCACCTCGTCCGAGCGGACGAAGCGGGAGCGCATGCCGGCCTTGGTCGCGGGCGGCACGCCATATTTTTGCGCGAGCCCGGCGACGAAGGCGCGGTGCTCCTCCGGCAGCTCGGCCTCGATCGCCGCACGGTCGTTGCGGGCCGGCATGCCACGCGGCAGCACCAGGTCCACGCCGATGGGGGCGTCGCCCGCCAGCCGACGCAGCAGCCGTAGGTTCTCGCGAATCTCATCCGGCGTGTCGCGCGTGGCGCCATAGACGCCCAGGCCGCCGGCCTTGCTGACTGCCGCAACAACCGCGACCGAGTGGGCGAATCCGAAGATGGGCCGCCGTATGCGGAGCCTACGGCATACCGGAGTGGCCAGCGCGGCCTCGTTCGCATCCAGCATCATGCGTCCCCCATCCCACAAGTCACGATCAAGGCGTCCAGCCCCACCACGTCCTGTCCATTGCCGCGGACGAGCAGGGGGTTGATCTCGATGCTGCTGAAGTGGCCGTGCTGTGCCGTGGCGAAGTCGCCGAGGCGCACGAGGATCTCGGCCAGGGCGGACTTGTCGCAAGCGGGCCGGCCGCGCACGCCGTCCAGCAGCGGGGTGCCGCGCAGCTCGGCGATCATGGCGTGCGCCGTCGCCAGGCCGAACGGGGCGACACGGAAGGTGACGTCCCTCAGCACCTCCACCAGGACGCCACCCATGCCCAGCATGACCACGGGGCCGAACACCGGGTCGGCCTGAACGCCAGTGACCATCTCCACGCCGCCGCGCAGCATCGGCGCGACCAGGACGCCATGGACCGCCGCGTCTGGCCGGGCCCGCCGCACGGTTTCATTCACCGAACGCCAGGCGGTCGCCACGGCATCCGCATCCGCCAAATCGAGCGCCACGCCGCCGACATCCGACTTATGGGCGATGTCCGGGGACACGATCTTCAGCACCACGGGATAGCCGACCGCCGCCGCAGCAGCGACGGCTTCCGTCTCGTTCACCGCAATCCGGCCGGGTGCCACGGGAATGCCCGCCTCGGATAGCCACTTTGCCGCCTCCGCCTCGGTCAGCGAACCCTGCGGCAGCGGGCTGTGGGCTGGCGGGATAGCCCGTGGCGCGTCCGGTTCGCCACTGAGGCGCCGAAGCGCGGAGATGGCGCGGATCATCCGCGTAGGTTCCTCGAATACCGGGATGTGCAGCGCCTCCAGCTCGCGGCGGCGGGCCTCGGTCGCCTTCATGGCCAGGAAGACGGGAAGCTCCGGGTGGTTCGCCCGCAGCGTGCGCCAGCTGCCGACCACAGCGGGGCCCGTCGTTTCGTCCAGGCCACTCACGGCGTGAAAGCCCGCCACGGCATCGAAGCCGCCCTGGCGCAGCGCCACCTCGCCAAAACGGCCAAAGAGCGCCTGATCGTTGGCGATCTGCCCGGTGACGTCCACCGGGTTGCGTACCGCGGCGAAGGGCACGATGGCCAGCATCTCCGCCTGCGCCGCTTCGGGCATCGGCGGCACCTGGAGCCCGGCGTCGGCCGCGGCGTCCGCCATCAGCACGCCGGCGCCGCCGGACATGGTGATGATGCCCAGCCGGTCGCCCCGTGGCCGGTAGCCGCTGAGGCAGGCGTAGCCCACGTCGAAGAACTCATCGACCGTGGAGGCGCGGTAGGCGCCGTCCTGGCGGAACACGGCATCGAACACCGCGTCCGTTCCAGCGAGGGCGGCGGTGTGCGACTGGACCGCCGCGGCGCCGATCGCCGTACGGCCAACCTTCATGACGATGACCGGCTTGCCGGCCCGCCGCGCCGTGGCCAGGGCGGCCCGCAGCTTCGCCCCGTCCCGGCAGCCCTCCATGTAGCCCATGATCACTCGGGTCTGGTCGTCCCCGGCCAGCCACTCCACGCAATCGGCAAAATCGACATCCGCCTCGTTGCCTGTGGAGACCCAGATGTTCACCGGCAGCCCCCGTTCCTTGGCCACCACGAAGGTATAGGTGCCGAAGGCGCCGCTCTGGCTGACGATGCTCATGCCGCCGGACGCGGGCAGGCCCTGGTTGGGGCCCTGGCCGAAAGTGCAGATGGCGCGCAGGCCGATGTTCATCAGCCCCAGGCAGTTCGGCCCCAACAGGCGTAGCCCCGCCTGCCTCGCGGCGGCCACGAGCGCGTCCTGGGCCGCAACACCCGCGGCGCCGGTCTCTGCGAAGCCCGACGAGAACACGACAGCCGCGCGTACGCCGGCCGCCCCGCACTCGGTCAGCGCGGCCGGGACTCCGGCGGCGGGAATCGCGAGGACCGCCAAGTCGACGGGGCTAGGCACCTGCGAGATCGCCGCGTGCGCCTTCAGCCCCTGCACCTCCGCGGAACGCGGGTTGATCGGGTAGATGGCGCCCTCGTAGCCAAAACGCTGAAGGTTGAACACCGGCCGTCCACCGATCTTGGTCGGCTCGGCAGAGGCGCCGATCACGGCGATGGAGCGCGGCTGGAACAGGGCGTCGAGCCCGTTCATTCCGCGGCGGCCCGCACCGGTTCACGCCGGGGCGGCGTCATATAGCTGCTCAGGTCGCGGTTGCTCGTCGCGGCGGCGTCAGCCTCCAACCGGTAGATGGTGCGGTAATGCACCTCGTCCGGCCCGTCGTAGATGCGGAGCAGCCGGGCCCGCGTATAGGCTTGGCCGACCGGCGTGTCCTCGGTGGTGCCGAGCGCGCCAAACAGTTGCACTGCGCGGTCGGCAATGTTGCTGTAGGTGCGGGCAACTCCGACCTTGATGAGCGAGACTTGCTGCCGGGTCACGGCGCTCTCACCCTGGTCGAGCAACCAGGCAGTTTTCAGCACCATGAGACGGGACTGCTCGATCTCGATGCGGCTGAGCGCTACCCACTCCTGGATGGTCGAGTACTCCGCCAGCGTGTGGCCGAACGCAACGCGGCGCCGGGCCCGTTCCAGCATCAGCCCGACCAGGACCTCGCAGGCGCCGATGGCGCGCATGCAGTGGTGGACGCGCGCCGGGCCAAGCCGGGCCTGGCCGATGCGAAAGCCTTCGCCCTCGCGCCCCAACAGGTTTTCCACGGGGACGCATACGTCCGAGAGGAGGATTTCCGCGTGCGGAGAAACCGGGTCACGGTGGCCGAACACGGTGAGGTCGCGCAGCACGGTGACGCCCGGCGCATCCCGGGGAACGATGACGACGCTGTGGCGCCGAGTGCGCGAAGCGTCCGGATCGGTGACGCCCATGACGAGCAGAAAGCGGCAGTGGGGGTGGGTCGCACCCGAGGCGAACCACTTGTGGCCGTCGATAACGTAGCTGCTGCCCTCCTTTCGGATCGTTGTGGCGATGTTGGTGGCGTCGGAGGAGGCCACGTCCGGCTCGGTCATGGCGAAGGCGGAGCGGAACTCGGCATTCAGCAGCGGCGCCAGCCAGCGCCGCCGCTGATCCGGCGTGCCGGAGCGCAGCAGCACCTCCATGTTGGGCACGTCGGGCGCATGGCAGTTGAACACCTCGGAAGCCCAGCCGAGCCGGCCCATGATCTCGGCGAGCGGAGCAAATTCCAGGTTCGTGCAGCGCTGTCCCGGCGCGTCCTCCGGCAGGCCTGGCAGGGCCATGTTCCACAGCCCCTCGCGCCGTGCAGCATCTCGCAGTTCCGCTAGAAATGGCGGTTCCGGCGCCGTCGGCTCAGCGGCCCAGGCGTGCCAATCGCCATTCCGCGGCAGGATGTATCGTTGGAAAAATGCCTCCACCTGGTCGCATAGTGCTTGCGCTGTGGCACTTGGCTCGAAATCCATCGGCGTCCTCCCGTGCCCGCGTTTAACGGAGCGTGCTGTCCCGCAGCGTGGCATCCCTTGCACCGCTTGCATGGTGCGGAATGCTGATTTAATACGTTCGTATCAATTTGCGCCGGCGTCTGCAAGGGGCGAGGGGAGCAACGTCCATGGCCGCCGACACCCGGGTTAAGCTGATCCTCGCGGCGGAGCGGCTGTGCGGCGCCCATGGCATCCACGCCGTGCCGCTGCGCGACATCGTCGAGGCGGCGGGGCAGCGCAACGCCTCCGCCCTCAACTACCATTTCGGCACCCGCGAGGGGCTGGTGGCCGAGGTCATCAACTTTCGCCGTTCCTGGGTGGACACCGAGCGGGTGCGCCTGCTCGACGGCTTCCAAGCGGATGGATTGACGCTCGACACCATGCTGATCGCCCAGGCTGTGGCGGCGCCGCTGGCCCGGCTGATGCTGGACGACGAGAGCGGCGCCAACTACCTGCTGTTCCTGTCCCAGGTCTTCGTCAGCAACCGCATCCAGTTCGCCCCGGCCGTGCGGGGCCGGTTCGACGCCGGGCTACGCCGTTGCCTCCGGGCCTACCGGGAGCTGCGGCCCGAACTGGCGCCGCGCGTGGCGCGCGAACGCTTCACTCTATGCGGCCGCGCCGTCGTCTATGGCTTGGCCGACTGGTATCGGGACACCCACGGCCGCGGCGGTGGGCAGCGGGGTGGCTTGCAGGAGTTCGAGGCCGGGCTGATCCCGGTAGCGGCAAGCATCCTGGATGCGACGCCAACACCGTCGCCGGCGAGAGTATGAAGCCGATCGATCGAAGGGGTGGATGTCCATGGATATGACCGAGACGGCGCGGGACGCCGCTTTCCGGGCCGAGGTGCGTGGCTTCTTGGCCAACCATCTCCCCGAGGACCTCCGGGACGCCGTGCGGGACGCGCGCGAGGTCGGGCGGGATGCGTTGCGGCGTTGGCAGCGCATCCTGCACGCCCAAGGCTGGCTCGCGCCCTCCTGGCCCAAGGCGCATGGCGGTCCCGGCTGGACGCCGATGCAGCGCCACATCTTCGAGGAGGAGTGCGCCCTCGGTTATTGCCCGCCGCTGCACGCCTTCAACTTTGGCATGATCGGTCCCATCCTGATCCGCTTCGGCACGCCTGCGCAGCAGGAGCGTTATCTCCCGGCGGTCCTGCGGTCCGAGGATTGGTGGTGCCAGGGCTATTCCGAGCCGGATGCCGGGTCGGACCTGGCTGCGCTCAAGACCCGGGCCGAGCGGGACGGCGACCACTACGTCGTCAACGGCACCAAGACCTGGACGTCGCTCGCCCACTGGGCTAACCGCATGTTTTGCCTGGTGCGAACGGACCGCACGGCAAAGCCGCAAGACGGCATCAGTTTCTTGCTGATCGATATGGACGACCCCGGCATCAAGGTGCAGCCCATCCGGTCCATCAGCGGCCAGCACGTGTTCAACCAAGTGTTCCTCGACGACGTTCGCGTGCCGGTGGCCAATCTGGTGCATCAGGAGAACGCGGGCTGGACGGTTGCCAAATCCCTGCTGGAGCATGAACGGCTCGGCCTGTCGCGCGTGGGCGAGAGCAAGAAGCGGCTGCAGCGTCTCAAGCAGATCGCGGCGGAGGACTTGGACGGTGGTCCGCCCTTGATCGAGGAGGATTGGTTCCGCCGCAAGCTCGTGCACTTGGAGGTGCGGCTGCGCGCGCTGGAGGTGACGGTGCTGCGCTTCGTCGCCGACGCGGAGGCCGGGCGCTCGGCGGGAGCAGGCGTCTCCATGCTGAAGCTGCGCGGCTCGGAGCTGTTGCAGGACGTGCTGCAGACGAGTGTCGAAGCGCTCGGCCACCGCGGCCTGGTGCTGGAAACGCCACCCGCGCCGGCCACGAACGCGCCAGAAACGGATGGCGGCCTGTCCTCGGCGCGGTTCCAGTCCCGCGCCTACACCATCGCCGGCGGATCGAGCGAAATTCAGCGGAACATCATCGCCAAGCGCGTCTTGGGCCTCGCGGAGCGTGCGGCATGAATTTCGACCTGACGGACGAGCAGGCCTTGCTCGCCCGGTCGCTGGAGGGCTACCTGACCGATCGGTATACGCCCGCCGTGCAAACGCCCGGCACGCATTGGTCCGACTTCGCGGCACTCGGGTGGCTGGGCGCCGCCCTGCCCGAAACAGCCGGCGGGAGCGGGGGCGGCCCGGTGGAGACCATGGTGGTGATGGAGGCGTTGGGCCGGCATGCGGCCATCGAGCCGTATCTCGCCACCGTCGTGCTCGGGGCCGGCCTGCTGCGCCTGGCCGATGACCCGGCATCCACCACCGCCTTGCTCGCCGGCGTCGCCGATGGCTCCTGCCAACTCGCTGTGGGTTATGCCGAGCCTCAGGCCAGGTTCGACCTGCACGACGTGGCGACGAAGGCCGCCCGCGTGGCGGATGGCTGGCGGCTGGATGGCCGCAAGGTGATGGTGCTCAATGCGCCTGGAGCCGAGGTGCTCATCGTCAGCGCCCGCTGCACCGGGGCACGACGGGACCGGGACGGCATCGGCCTTTTCCTGGTGCCGCGTGACGCGCCAGGTCTGCACCTCCGAAGCTATATCACGCAGGATGGACTGGCTGCGGCCGACGTGGTCCTCACCGACGTATTATTGCCGGCCTCCGCCCAGCTCACAGGACCTTTCAGGGGTGGAGCGGCGCTGGAAGCCGTGGTGGACGCCGCGTCTGCCGCATTATGCGCCATGGCGGTCGGCTGCATGGTGGCGTGCCTGGAGGCAACGACCGGCTACTTACGGCTGCGGCGGCAGTTCGGCCGTCCGCTGGCCAGCTTCCAAGCGCTGCAGCATCGTCTGGTGGATATGCAGGTGGCCCTGGAGGAGTCGCGCTCCCTGGTGCTGGCGGCGACCATTGCGCTGGAGGCGGGGCACGGCGTCCGCAAGGCGGTCTCGGCGGCGAAGATCCACGTCGGCGAGGCGGCGCGGCTGATCGGCGAGGAAGCAGTGCAGATGCACGGCGGGATCGGCATGACCGACGATTACCCCATCGGCCGCCTGTATAAGCGCCTGCTGACCTGCGCCACGCTGTTTGGGGACGTGGACCACCACGTCGGGCGCTACGCCTTGGAACTCAGCGCGGTAGGAGAGCAGCCATGACGGACGCGCCGAACCCCGTGCTGACGCAGCTGGACGGCGGCGTGATGACGGTGACGCTCAACGCGCCGGGGCTGCGCAATTCCATGGCGGCTCCTGGACTGAAAGCCGGTCTGCACGCCGCGGTCGAACGCTTCGCGACGGATGACGCCGTGCGTGTGCTGGTTCTCACGGGGGCCGGCGGCGCGTTTTCCGCTGGTGGTGACCTCAAGCAGCTCAGGGAGCTCGACCCGATCGCATTGCGGCAACGGCTGGCACAGGGAGCAAAGCTGTTCCGCCATATCGTTCAGGGTGAGAAGCCGGTCATCGCTGCGGTCGAGGGGCCGGCCTTCGGCGCCGGGCTGGGGCTTGCGGCAGCCTGCGACGTCGTTGTGGCGGCCCGTGACGCCCGGTTCTGCGCCGCCTTCGTCCGGGTTGGCGCCATGCCGGACGCGGCCCTGTTCTGGTCGCTGCCCTGGCGCGTGGGGCCGGCCAAGGCTCGGGACCTGATGCTGTTCGCCGATGAACTGGACGGGGTGGAGGCCGTGCGCATCGGCCTGGCCGACCGCCTGGTCGAGCCCGGCCAGGCTCTGGCGGAAGCGCAGCGCCTGGCTTGCCGCCTGGCCGACGGACCCTCGATCGCGCTGCGTCGCATCAAGGCCACGATCCGGCACGCACCGATGAGCTTCGACCAGGCGTTGCAGGCTGAACTGGACAATGCGCCGCAGATCTTCGCGACCGAGGATTTTCGCGAGGGCGCCCAGGCATTCCTGGAAAAGAGGAAACCGCGGTTTCACGGGAAGTAAAGCGGGCCGTGGCCGCGCTGTCCATGACTTGAGGGAGTACGAAGCATGCGGTTGAACGACGAAGAAGAAGCCATGCGCGCCGGCGCGTTCGGCGCGGCGCGGCGCTGGGCCCTGGAGCACCAGATCCAGGTCGGCGGATTCTTCGACGCGCCGGACATGGTTCCCGTGACCCAGGCGCATATCATGGGCGACACGGAGTCGCTGGGCGAGGCGGGCGTCGCCTTCCTCGAGCGCATGGCTGCCGGACCGCACGAGCACCGGCGTGTGCGCATCCCGACCATTACCGACCCGCGCGGCGTCGACTTCGCTGCCTATAAGAGGATGGGACAAACCGACGGCATGGCGGCGCTGGAGCAGCGCGCGATCGACGCGTTCCGCGCGCTCGATGTGCTGATGACGGATACCTGCATCAACTACCAGACGATCCTGCCGCCGACGGCGCGGGAGCATCTGGCCATGGGGGACACAGGGGTCGTCATCTACTGCAACAGCGTGCTCGGAGCGCGCAGCAACTTCGAGGGTGGACCTTCCGCCCTCGCCGCGGGCCTGACCGGCCGGACGCCGCGCTATGGCTATCACCTGGACAGCGCACGGCGCGGCACGTGCCGCGTCGTGGTCGAGGACCGGCCGAGGGATCTGTCCGAGTGGGGCGCACTGGGCAGCATCGTCGGGCGGCATGCCGGCAGCTACTGGTCCGTGCCGGTGATCGAGGGCATCGAGGAGCCGCCGGGTTCGGACGCGCTGAAGCATTTCGGCGCGGCAGCGGCCAGCTTCGGCTCGGTGGCGCTGTTCCACATGGCAGGCGTGACCCCCGAATGCGCCCGCGCCGAAGATATGTTCGACGGCACGCCGCCTGAGCCGCTTCGGGTCGGGCGGCCCGAGTACGACCGGCTGTTTGCGAGCTATGCGCCGGACCATGACAAGGTGGACGTCGTGGTGTTCTCGGCGCCGCAGCTGTCGCTGTATGAGCTGCAGCAGGTGGCGGGGTTGCTGGACGGGCGGCGCGTCAACCCCGGCACGGCCCTGCTCGTCGCGACCGCGCCCGAGATCAAGGGAGCCGCCGACCGCATGGGGCTGACACGACGCATCGAGGACTCAGGGGCAATCCTGCTCTCCGGCGTCTGCTTCTACCAAAGCTACGCCCGCGAGATGGCCGAGGCGAATGGCTGGCGCACCCTGCTGACCAACTCCGCCAAGCTGGTCAACATCATCGGCGGCTACGGCTACAAGCCCACCCTCGCCTCCATGGAGCGCTGCGTGGACTCGGCCGTCGCCGGGAGGTTCGTGTCATGAGCAGGGTCCTGCGGTGCCACCCGGGCGTCGGCCCCAACGCCGAGGGGCGTGCCCTGGTCGCGGACGACAATTTCAGCGCGCGCTACGACCTGGATCGGATCAAAGGGGTGTTCTCCCGGCCGGGGCACAAGCTGTTCGGACAAAGCTATGCCGGGTGCGTGCTGGTGCTGAACACGGCGAAGGGCGGCGTGGCCACGGCCTGGATGCTGCACGAGATGGCCAGTCGCGGCATCGTGCCGGCCGCGCTGCTGTTCAACCGGGTCAACCCGATCCTGGCGCAGGGAGCGGCCTTCGGCAACGTGGCGCTGATGGACCGCTTTGAGGGCGACATCACCAGGCTGATCGCCACGGGCGACGACCTGCTGGTCGAGCCTGCGCTGGGACAGGTGACCATCCGTGCGGCCGTCCGCGATTGACAGGCTCCCTCCTTCGCGCGTCACCGTAGCGATGTTTCTGATCAGCGGGGGATTGCTGCTGATCTACGACCCTTTGGTCCGGTTGCGAAATTGAAGTCAAATCGCAAGCGGACGCGATAGCAAAAGATTCGTGTTGACAGGCCATAACGTCCTATGACGTCTTATTGCAAACGAGCCGGCTGGCTTGAGGGGCCGTCTCCGTCCAGGACGTCACGATGACAAAGCCGCAGAATCTGATCGTAATCATGTCTGACGAGCACAGCTCCAAGATGCTTGGCTGCTACGGCCACCCGACGATCAAGACGCCAAACCTGGACCGGCTCGCCGCAAGCGGCACCGTTTTCACCGCCGCCTACTGCAACTCCCCGGTTTGCGTGCCGGCGCGCGCTGCCTTTGCCACCGGGCGCTATATCCATCAGGCCGGGTTCTGGGACAATGCCGACCCCTACGACGGCGGCCAGCCCAGTTGGCACCATCGCCTGCGCGACGCCGGGCACCGCGTGGCGTCATTCGGCAAGCTGCATTTCCGCGACATGGCCGATGACAACGGCTTCAGCGAGGAGATCATCCCGATGTACGTGGTGGAGGGCAAGGGCGACCTGATGAGCCTGCTGCGCGAGGACCTGCCGCGCCGTGCCGGGTCCTACAAGATGGCGGGTTTCGCCGGGGCGGGGGAGTCCAGCTACACCGTCTACGACCGCGCCATCGCCGCCCGTGCGCAGACCTGGCTGCACGAGGAGGCGAGGCACTACGCCGATAAGCCCTGGGCGCTGTTCGTCTCGTTCGTGGCGCCGCATTTCCCGCTGACGGCGCCGCCGGAGCACTTCTACCCCTATTACCTCGACCCGACGCTGCCGATGCCCAAGCTGTATGACCGTGCGGAGCGGCCCGTAGACCCGTACCTGCAGGAATACGGCGCGAGCTTTGCCTATGACGAGCATTTCGACTCGCCCGACAAGGTCCGCCGTGCGGTCGCCGGTTATTTCGGCCTGTGCAGCTTCCTGGACGAGAACGTGGGCAAGATCATGCAGGCCGTGCGGGAAAGCGGTCATGGCGGCGACACGCGGGTGATGTACACCTCCGACCACGGCGACAACCTCGGCGCACGCGGGGTCTGGGGCAAATCCACGATGTACGAGGAGGCGGTAGCCGTTCCGTTCATCCTGGCAGGGCCGGGAGTGCCGGAGGGCGAGGTCTGCACGACCGCCGTCACCCATGTCGATGCTTTCCAGACCATCCTGGAGGCGACCGGTGTACGGCCCGAGCCGGACGATGCGGAACTGCCCGGCCTGTCCCTGTTCGCCGTCCTCGCGGGCGCTGGCCGGGAACGGGTGGCATTCTCCGAATATCACGGCATGGGGTCGACCACCGGCACGTTCATGCTGCGCGTGGGACGTTTCAAATACATCTTCTCGGTCGCCTACCCGCCGCTGTTGTTCGACCTGTCCGCCGACCCCGAGGAGCTGACCGATCTCGCCGCAGACACGGCGCACCGGGCGAACTTGGACATGTGCCATGCCCGCTTGATGGAAATCTGCGATCCGGTAGCCGCCGACGCCGCCGCCAAGCGCCGCCAGGCCGAGCAGTTGGTGGTGCATGGCGGGCGGGAGGAGGTGATCGCCCGCGGCGACCTCGGCTTCTCGCCTCCGCCCGGCGTCGCCGCCGATTTCAGCTAAGCCGTCCTCTCAACACAAGATGTAACGTCCCATGGTCCAGCGCCCCGACAACGTCCAGCTCCTCCGGCCCTCTCCCGTGCCGCTTTGGCAGCAGATGGCAGACTCGTTGCGGAAAAAGATCGGACAGGGTGAGCTCGCGCCGGGCGACCGGCTGCCGTCGGAAACGGAGCTGGGCCACTCCTACGGAGTGAGCCGCATCACTGTCCGTAAGGCGATCGAGACGCTGCTGTTCGACGAGCTGGTGGTCCGCACCCAGGGCAAGGGCACCTTCGTCGCCGCCCCGGTACTGCGGCACGAGCTGTCCGGCTTGGCGGGGATCATCGATAGTATCAGCGGAGACGGCATACGGCCCCGCACCCGGTTGCACGATTTCGGCTATGCGCCGGCACCGGCGCGCGTTGCAGCCCTGCTGAGCATCGGAGCAGAGCCAGTATTACGCTTCCGCCGCATCTACGACCTCGACGGCGCGCCGTTCGGCCTGGCCGACGTCTGGATCCCCGGCGCGACCACCGTCAGCGCCGGCCAGGCCGACCAGGCCTCCGCCTACACCATCCTATCCAAATACTTGGGAGTCGCGGTCGCGCGCGCCGACGTCGTCATCAGGGCGCAACGCGCGGACCGCGGTATCCTGGGCCTGTTGCACCTGCCCCGCAGCGCCTCATTGCTGCACTTCGAGCGGACCTCCCGCTGCGCGGCTGGGCAGGCACGCGAGCACACCAGCTTCTGGGTGCGGTCGGAGCGCTACGAGTTCTCCTTGGGCGTGAACGGCCCCATGCCGATCGGCGCCGCACTGCGGCCCGCCGCGTGATGCCGGGCAGGACGGGAAGCCACTATCGCGCTGCTACCCTGCGTGCCGTGGCACTGATCTGTTTGCTGCTCGGCCTTTTCATGCTGCTCAAGGCCGGCCGCTGATGTCCTGCCTGCATCAGGACGCGCTCCTGAGGCGTCCGCCCGCTCCAGCCAGAAGGACCACATTCCGATGACGCCCCAGAACACGCTGTTTATCATGTCGGACGAGCATAAGCGGAACGCGCTGGGCTGCTATGGGCACGGCATGGTACGCACTCCCAACCTGGACCGGCTCGCGGCCTGCGGCACGCGCTTCACGGACGCATATTGCAACTCCCCGATCTGCGTTCCGTCGCGCGCGAGTTTCGCGACCGGGCGCTACGTTCACCAGATCGGCTTCTGGGACAACGGCAATCCGTATGACGGCAGCGTTCCATCGTGGGCCCACCGCCTGCGGGAGAACGGCAACCCCGTCACCTCCATCGGCAAGCTGCATTTCCGCAGTGCGGACGACCACAACGGCTTCGACGAAGAAGTGATGCCGCTGCACGTGGTGGATGGAGAGGGCGATGTCCTGGGCATGATCCGCGACGACGCGCCGCCGCGCAAATCCACACTCAAGCTCGCGGCCGACGCGGGGCCCGGCAATTCCAGCTACCAGGATTATGACGAGCGGATCACCGAAGCGGCGGCGCAGTGGCTGCGGGAGCGGGCGGCGAGGCGGCCGGATAAGCCGTGGCTGCTGTTCGTCTCGCTGGTCTGCCCCCATTTCCCGCTGATCGCCCGGCCGGAGTGGTATGGCCTGTATCCGGAAGCGTCGATACCGATGCCTTCGCAGTATGCCGCGCATGAGCGGCCGACCCACCCGTTCATCCGCGCGATGGGTGAGATCGCCATCTACGACAAGGCATTCGACGAAGTGAAGGTTAGGCGCGCCATTGCCGCCTATTTTGGCATGATCAGCTTCCTGGACGATAACATCGGCAAGCTGATGGCAACGCTCGAACAGACCGGCCTGCTCGCCAAGACGCGGGTGATCTATACCAGCGACCACGGCGACAACCTTGGCAACCGCGGCCTGTGGGGCAAGTCGAACATGTACGAGGACTCGTCCGGCGTCCCGCTGATTATGGCCGGCCCGGGCATCCCGGAAAATCAGGTTTGCCACGAGCCGGTGTCTTTGGTGGACTGCTTCCCGACGATCCTGCAATCCGCCGGCGTTCCTGCCAACCCGGCGGATGACGACTGTCCCGGCACATCGCTGTTTTCTATCGCACGCGGCCATGGACCGGCCCGGACAGTGTTCAGCGAATATCACGCGTCCGGCTCCGTCACCGGTGCGTTCATGATCCGCCGGGGACGGTTCAAGTTCGTCTACTACGTCGGCATGCCGCCGCAGCTTTTTGACCTCGATGCCGACCCGGCGGAGGCGCGCGACCTGGGTCAGGAACCAGGCTATGCCGGGCTGGTGCGCGACTGCGAGGCGTCCCTGCGCCGGATCTGCGACCCGGAGGTGGTGGACCGCGCGGCCCGGACCAAGCAGCGCAGCCGAATCGAGGCGCTGGGTGGACGGGAAGCGGTGATGGCCCGCGGCTCGTTCGGCTACTCGCCCGCCCCAGGGACGCAGCCAGTGTATACCTAGAATTCGCCTACGCGTCGCTGACCGGACCCGGGACAACCGGGCCGGACCTCTGGAGGGAACGACCAACATGAGCAGCAGCCGCTCCATATCACCACTAAGGAACCGTTGGTTCCGTATCCTAGGCGTCGCATTCGTGATGTACGTCCTGTCGTACATGGACCGGACGAACATTGCGATGGCGATCCCATCCATGCGCACCGACCTGGGCCTCAGCACGGGAGCGATCGGCTTCGCAACCGGCATGTTCTTCTGGGGCTATATCGTCCTGCAAATCCCGGCCGGCCGCCTTGCGGGGATTTGGAGCGCCAAGCGCGTCATCATGATCCTGCTGGTGCTGTGGAGCGCGGCCTCCTTCACCACCGCCTTCGTTCACACGGAGCTGGAGCTCATCATCAACCGGCTGGCGCTCGGCATCTCGGAGGGTGGCGTGCTGACCTGTGTCATCGTGCTGATCCGGGCTTGGTTCACCCGGGCGGAGCGGGCCCGGGCCAACACCATGTTCCTGCTGAGCCTGGCGGTCGGCCCGATGGTGGCCAATCCGATCTCCGGCGCGATCCTGTCCATCTCGGATTGGCGCTGGATGTTCGTCATCGAGGCAGTCCCCGGGTTGCTGTGGGGGGTCGTCTGGTGGCTGTCGATCGAGGACGACCCGAAGGACGCCGCGTGGATGGATCCAGACGAGCGCGCCTCCCTGGTCGCCGCGCTTGAAGCGGAGCGGCGGGAGATGGCTCCGCTGAAAGGTCACTGGCTGAGGACGCTGTGGCACCCGGCGGTGCTGTTGCTGGCGCTGTATAACTTCCTGGCACTCATGGCCGAGTGGGGCGTGAACTTCTGGCTGCCGAGTGTATTGAAGGACACGGGCCTGCCGATCGGCATGGTCGGGTTGCTGGCTGCCGTTCCCTACGTACTAGGGGTCGTCATGATGATCGCCGTGGCGATCAGTTCCGACCGCTTGGGGGAGCGGAAATGGCACATGGTCGTGGCGACGGCGGCGGCCGGCCTGTTCTTGGTCGTCATGCCGGCCGGCGGCCACGGCGCGTTCGCCACCATCTGCTTCCTGTCCCTGTCGATCGGCGCGTTTATGGGGCGCTACGGCCCATTCTGGACGTTGCCGACGGAGGCATTGCCGCCGGCGGTGGCTGGTGTGGGCATCGGCCTGATCAATGGCGCCGGAAACCTGGGCGGTACGGTAGGACCCTATTTCTTTGGCACGTTGCGGGCGGAGTTCGGGGATTTCACGCTGGCGCTCGCCGCCGCCGGGGTTTCGCTGATCCTCAGCTCCATTGCTGCGCTGCCAATCCGAGGCTCGCGCTACGCCGCTTCAACGTCGGCGCCAGTCGTAGCCACTTGATGTCGCCCAATCGATCGTTTCTACAGCAAGGACGGGCGGTCCTTGTCCAGCTCAACTCTCAGGCATTCCATGCAGCGGGACGCCGCCCGCATTGTCGAAAAATGGGGGCGGTCGCGTGCTCGGTTCCGTCACTACACCGTTCCCCACCTCCGACTACTCCGCCGCCCTGTTGTAGGTGCAGAGCCCCGGCGCGAAGGTAGTGTGCCTGGCGATCGGCGGCACGGACCTAGAAGGGAATGCCTAGATCGTCCATCCAGCTTGCGCCATGCATCGCTTTCTCCTGCGGCGCATTGCTTGTCCTTGCACCGACGCGCACGCATTTGGCACCGGCGCAGGCGATATGTTCCAAGGAATATGACGCCACCCTGGATTTTGAGGCCCGATGATGGATGGTTCCCTGAATGCGGCGACCACTTACGAGCTGGTCGGCGAGGCACCCGCTGACATCGTGTATGCGACCGACGCCGCGGCAGACACGGGCATCGCCGCGGCGGGCACCTTCCCGGCCGGCAGCCACCCGCCCGTGACGTATCCGTTCGCGGTCGTGCGCGCCCACGACACGCCGGCTTCGGGCTGAATGGGGCAGCGCCATGATGTCCGCTTCAGAAAGGTTGCTCCAAAGCGCGGTCTGCGCCGAGAAGTGGGGACCTACTTCCACCATCATTCAATGGGACGCGCATGGTTCGTGAGAACGAGATACGGCAGGCGGAGGTGGCGGTGTCATCTCCCTCCGCGAGCGATGCCGGCCTGGTGTTTATCGGCCGCATCCGGACACCCTGGACCTCGCGCATGGAGACACCCCGGCAGGGACGAGTGGACGGCCCGGTCTGCCGCATTGAGGTCTTCAAGCCTTGGGTCCCGGCATTGGACGGCTTGGAACATTATGAGCAGGTCGAGGTGATCTACTGGCTGCACCTGTCGCGGCGGGACCTGGTCCGGCAGAGCCCGGCCAATGACGGCACGTCCCGCGGCACGTTCTCCTTGCGTTCGCCGGTGCGGCCCAATCCCCTCGGCACCTCGACCGCACGGCTCGTCGGGATCGAAGGGGCGACGGTGCTGGTCCGCGGCCTCGACTGCCTGGACGGAACGCCGTTGCTCGACCTCAAGCCGGACCGCTGCCTGTTCACTCCGATCGCACCGCCGCAACCAGGAGATTTCCAGGTCGGCGAGCCGTGAGCCGAAACCCTGCACCCTTCCTTCTTGCTGCCGACCAGGCGAACCCGTCCCACCTACCGCTATGTCAGGCTGCCGCCCGCCGTCGGCCTTTCTAGGAATCGGCAGCACATGCGCTACAGCCAGGCCGTTTTTCCTCCTGGCACAGCTTGGCCAGGCGCAGCGCCGAGAGCGGAGTCTGCTCCGCCGTTTCGCCGATCAGCTCCAGGAGCCGCGCCTTGCCCGGTCCGAGCGTCGCCCGCCCGCCCACGTCCAAGCGCAGCGTGAGGCGCAGCGTGAGGCGCAAGGTGTGTGTGGCTGCTGCTGGTTGGCCGCGCTTGCGGGCGGGACGCGCGGACGAGGACGGACCAAGCTGTGGCTCGGATATGCTCATGGCGCAGCATAGGGCGCCGGTAACGCGCCGGAAATCAGGAACTGGCAATTTTCGACGCCGCGGGTCGGCAATGCCTAAAAACCGGATGTTTTCCTTGCAGACCGCCGAACCAAACCGATGGATATGGTTAAGCGGCCTCCCCTCTGGCCATTTGCCCGGGGGAGCCGAGGTCGGCGCGCATGCCCTGTTCCATCTCGCGTGCGCCTATTGCAACGAGGGAGACCAACCTCGTAATCATCCGCTCCTCTGACGCTGGGATGACGTAGCTCAGGCTACCCATGACCCGGCGGTGGCCATCCAGAATCGGAACGGCAATCCCGATGCAATCCGGATCGACCTCGGCACGGGTGATGGAATTCCCGGCCTTGCGCATCACCGCCATGTTGTTCCGGAACGCTTCCCACGCATCGCCGAGTTTCGCCGCAGCGATCTGCCCGCGATAGGCATCATAAAGGTGGCGAAGGTCGCGCGACGGCAGGTGGGCTAGGATGATCTTGGATGTGGCGCCCTTGAACAGCGGCATCGGACGGCCCCGTTCGTAACTCACGCGAGGCTGCTTGTCCGCCTCCGTTACCTGATGGACGCACAAAACCGTCTCGCGGAAGATACGGCACAGCAGGACGGTGCTGTCCGCAGGGGCGGAGCGCATGATGTCGGCCATCACGGGCTTGGCGACGCGCAACAGCGGGTCGGTGAGCTGGATTTGCCGGTCATACTGGATGATGGCCGGCCCCAGGACGTAGTGCCCGTTCGCAACTGTCGCCAGCAGCCCGGCTTCCGTCAGGGCGGCAAAATAGGTATGGCTGGCGGCTGGATCGCTACGAGCAGTCGGCGGAGCGGGTCACGCTGTATCTGATCGGCCCCGCCGACGAGGCGCGGCAGGTGACCTGTGACTACCTGGTCGGCTGCGACGGGGCCAGCAGCCGGGTGCGGGAGCAGCAAGGCGTCCACCTGGAGGGCACCACCTTCGACGAGCGCTGGCTCATCGTCGACCTCGAGAACAACGAAAATACGGTCAAGCACACCGAGGTCTTCTGCGACAAGCGCCGTCCCTGCATCACCCTGCCCGGGCCCGACCGCACCCGGCGGTTCGAGTTCAAGCTCGTGGACGGCGAGAAGGACGAGGACCTGCTGGCCCCTGCCATGGTCGAGCGGTTGCTGCGCACCCATGGCGCCGACCCGAAGGCGACGCTCCGACGCAAGGTGGTCTACCGCTTCCACGCGCGGGTCGCGCCGCGCTGGTCATTTGGCCGCGTTTATCTCGTCGGCGATGCCGCGCACCTGACGCCTCCCTTCGCCGGGCAGGGCATGAACAGCGGCATCCGGCTGTTTCTGCTGCAAGCTGGGCAACACCCGAGCTGGGGGACGCTGGTGGCGCTGAGTTGCGGTCAATCGGTTCTGGTCGCCTTCGCCTACACAACCTGGATGGCCAGCTTCACCGAAACGGTGGAGGCCCGCAATCCGGCGCTGACAGCGACCGGCTTAGCGATCTGGGGCTGGCTGCTGCGTCTGGTGATGACCGCTGCGTTCCTGGCGATCCCGTATGTCATCGACACCGTGACACCGCTGATCGAATCTGGCCCCACGCTGGCTGCCTTGGCCCAGGCGCAGGCCGCGCACACTGCGCCAAGCCCTGCCGTGATGGCGCAACTGGGCATCATCCAGCAGGCTGCGGCTGACTCGCCGGGCCAGTGGCGGACCTGGTATTGGATTTGCGTCGGCGGTGTCCTGGTATTCGTGGCCAGCGTGTTCATCATGCGCGGGCGCTGGAGCCCAGCCGCGGCCCGCGCCGACCAGGCTGCCCATGACCGCGCGGTCGCCCGCGAGATGGCGGGCCTGGGCGGTGACGGCGAACTGGCGCAATCATGACCCGATCGAGCGCTTTCACGCGTGGTAAGGATGGCCGTATCGTGTCAGGTCGTGCCGCTGGGCCTAACGCGCCACCTCGGCAACTCGCGGTGTTTTCAGCGGCACCGTGCGTCCGGATGATCTGCGCCGGATAAACTCCATAGTACCGTCGGCGACACTGCCGAAGCGGAAGGCCGCCGCGTCCATGGCGTAGTTCCCGTGCAGCTTCCAAGACCGCTTCGAGCCCTGCTTGGGCAGCATGTCGAGCCCGCGCTGCACATAGCCCGAGGCGAGGCTGAATCCAACGTCCCCGAGCAGGTTGAGCTTGAGGCCGGTCGCCATCACGACGATGTCGGCCTTGAGTTCAGCCCCGGACCGGAGACGGATGCCCGTCTCGGTATAGGACAGCGTGAAATGCGTCGCCACGTCGTAGTCGGGGCCGAGCGCGTGCTGCACCATGGCCAGGATTTGCTGCCTGGTCTTCTCCGGGTGTTTGCGGGCGAGGCGGTAGAAATGCATCCCGAGCGCCACGTTCTTCCAACGCGTGATCCGGTAAGCGAGCTTCGCCGGCAGGCGGTCGCGAAGCCAGTTGGCGATCTTATCCTCGGACGGGCGCGAGACGACATAGGTGGGTGAGCGCTGCAGCATGGTGACGTGCGCTGCAGTCTTGGCCATCTCCGGCACGATCGTGACCGCCGTTGTGCCGCTGCCGGTCACCACGACGCGCTTGCCCGCATAGTCGAGGTCTTCGGGCCAGAACTGCGGGTGTACGACCCATCCTCCAAAGCGCCCGCCGCCCCCGGGGAACTCGGGCGCGTGCCCCCCGGCGTAGCTGTAGCAGCCGCTGCATCGAGGAGCCGTCTGCGATCGGCTTCGGCCCAGCACACGGGCGGAAAGCGTAGCCGAACGTGTACATGTCCGAGTCTGAGCGGATACCGGGATAACGGAACAGGTTCCAGGTGCCGCCACTCGCACTCCTCGCTTCAAGGATGGCATAGCTCAACCCTGGGCAGCGCGCCTGGAGATGATAGCCCGCACCGATGCCGGATAGCCCGGCACCCGCGATCAGAACGTCGAGGTGCTCCGCCGCGGCGCTCGGGCGATCCGCATCAGCATTCTCGGAGACATGCTCAACAGGTGTTCCCGCCTCAGCCATGCTTGCGATCCTTCATGCGTTGCGGGCGGCGCCGTTCATCTGAGGTATTGCTCGACCTGTCGGCATACAGGGAACGATGCAAGCTAGCCACGGCTGCCGCGCCGTGCGTTGCGCCCAAGGAGCCGGGCGAGCACCGGCCAGTAGCCAACCGGGAACACGCGCTGGATCGCCGCGATTTGCCGCGCATCGCGGCCAACCAGGACACGGTTCTCCCGCCGCAGGATGCCTCGGATGATGCGCTCGGCGGCGGCCTCCGGGGCGAGTTGCTGAAGTTTGGCCGAGAAACTCATCTGCGCGTCAGCTTCGGCCTTGGTCAACCCGGTGCGCCGGGCGCTCGTGTCGACGGCTGTGCGGACGCCGCCTGGATAGACCACGCTGACTCCGACCGACGATCCCTCAAGCTCGTGCCGCAGGGCCTCCGAGAAGCCTCGGACAGCGAACTTGCTGGCGGAGTACGCCACCTGACCCGGCGGCGCCACGATGCCGAACACGCTCGACAGATTGACAATATGGGCTGCCTCCTCGCGCCGCAGCACGGGCAGGAAGGCGCGCGTCATGTGCACCACGCCCCAGAAGTTGATCGCGAACAGCCACTCGAAATCCACGGCTGGAACCTGCTCGAATGTGCCGCCGAGCGCCACGCCCACGTTATTGATCAGCACGGTGACCCGCCGGTGTTCGTTTAGGACCGCCTCGGGCAAGGCGGCGATCGCGCCCTCGTCCGCCACGTCCAGTGAGTGCTCGGTCACTTTTACCCCACCGCTCCGGGCTCGCGACGCGACACCCTGCAGGCCCGCCGCGTTCACGTCGGCCAGCGCGAGGTTGCAGCCTCGCCCGGCGAGTGCCACGGCCAGCGCAGCGCCGATGCCGCTCGCGGCCCCGGTGACGACGGCAACGCCGTCCCGCAGCGGGAAGGGCACCGCGGCGCCAGCCTTCATCGGGCTGTCCCCATTTGCTGCCGGAGCGCCCGCAGGTCCGCGAGGTTTCGCCGGATAAGGTCCTGTGCCGCGTGCGCCACGCCCATGAAAGGTTGGCTATACTCTTGGCGGGTCATCACATCCTCGCTGCGCACGGCCTTCTCATGGCTTGCGATCTGATCGTCGAGATCGCTCCGGTCGAAGTCAAAGCCGTCCTGCGGACGCATGTGGGAGACACGCACGCGCAGGTCGTTGCGGAGCACGTCCGGCGGCTTGATGCCCGCCTCCTTGGCAAGCGGCGCGATCCGGGCAGCATACTGGTCCGCCTCGTTCGTCAGCCTTGCCGCGACCGCCTTCACGCGCGGATCCTTAGCCTGGACTTGCGCCAGCTGGCCTTCCGGAACCTGTCAACGACTATGAGACGGCCGAAGTCTTGGATTAGGCTTGGTTGTTAGCCGGTTTCTGGGGTGGGTTGATCCAGGTAGCGGTCGGCACGGCGGGTGGTTCGGGCATTTTGC
>JAABUK010000457.1_pt1 | contig 85807 bp, 14 predicted proteins | sample 5559141 | NCBI WGS metagenome assembly JAABUK01 (sample SAMN10711869, study PRJNA513367) | rock metagenome | isolation source: Antarctica rocks | place: Antarctica: Victoria Land, Pudding Butte nord | collected 2016-01-03
CCGGGCTTGGGCCAGCCTGCGGTAGACATACTAATGGCTACGGCAACCTTGGCCACTAACCAAATATGGGGGGGGGTGTTTATGTAGCGATCGGGGGGGTGTCTATGTAGGCAAAGGGGGTGTCTCTATAGCACCTCCCTATATTTAATAGTACCCTAGAATATTAATACCCTAATCTTATTTACTAGACGTTATAGTATTTATTAAATAAAATTTATTTAATAAAAATATAATCTATATATTAAAGTCTTTTAATTTTCTAAAGTTTTTATTAAGTTACGAAATAATACCCTAAACCTATATCTCGACTATATAATTATTAATTCATTAATAAATACTCGCCTAAATTCTCTTAAACTTTTAGTAAATTAAGAGGATACTAATAAATATTTATAAATATAATTATAATATTACGCGACTCTTACGTATTAAATTATTATAAAAGTTGCGTTTTTATATACTAGCCCTAATAATAAAATATTTAGGTAAAAATATTGTTTAATATTTATAATATTTTTATCCCCTCGATCTAAACTACCTCTCTATAACTTTTTATAACTTTAGAACCTATCGTTATAGTATAAAAATAGTATATATTAGTTTTCTTACCTAGTTTAAATATTATTTCAACTAGAAGTTTAAAATAATCTTAACTCTCGGCCCGTCCTATAGAGTTTTAGCTTTAAAATAAATATTTATATATTTTCCTAATTAGGTTATAGTTATTTACGATTAATTTCTAATATTTTTATTTACCTATTTATACCTCGCTACGTATATAATATATACGTTATAACTTCTCGGCCTCGAAATGTTAATTATTTAAAAGTATTTATATAGGATATTAATACTATATTTAACGAAGAAGTATCTTTATTTCTATTATCCCTATATTTATTACCTTTATAATAACTATTTTAGGTACCGGAGTTAATCCTAATACCCTAAACTAATTCTTTATTTGATAATACGAGTATAGTTATAGAAGGCTCCGGTAGGACTAATAACGATAATAAATTATAACTAGAGAATAAAGACTTTTTTAGAGATAGTATAAATAATATAATTATAATTTTATTTAATATTAATTCGTATACCCTAGTTAATATAGATAGCGATTATAATAAAGATAATTTAAAGGATAATAAAGACCTCTTTATTATAAATAATCTTTTATTATTTATTTTAAATATTAATTATATTATAATTAATTAAAGATATTAATAATATTCCTTAAAAACCTTAGCTCTTTATAATCCTTTAATATTTCAAAGACCTTTATTCCGAAAGCGAGAGCGAAAATAATAACGGTTAAATATTATTAATATATATACCTAGTATTCCTCTTTTACCCTTACTCTTATATTTATATTAAAATAAACTTTTATTTTTAGAAGTATAACTAACTTCCTCTCCTTTCTTTATATCTTTATATAAGGTAATTATTTAATAAAAATAAAAAAAACTCTTCTACTACCCTTATACCTAATATTAGATTTATAATTTAAAAGGTCGGGCTATTCTAGGGCCGATTATATTAAGTTATAAGAAATTATATAATTATTAAAACCTTCCGTAAATAGTAAAACGGATATAAATAACGAATAAAAAGAACTAGACTTTATATAAACTTTTCCGTTAAAATTAAATATATTAAAGCGATAAATTCGATATTATATCTTTTTATTTAAAATTATATAGAAGTCTTTAATAGTTATTATCGAAAAATAATTATCCCTTCCGTAATATTAGAAAGGTATATAACGTTAAAGAATTAAATATATATTATAATAATATTAATATAATCTTTATAACTTAATTCGTATTATATTAACCGCTATAAAGCTCCGCGAAAAGATATTCTTTAATATAACCGAATATATTAATAAATTTATAGAGTTATAATACTCCCGTATATAAAGATCTTCGATTAAGACTATCTTTAATAAAGTATATTATATATAAATAAATAAACCTAATCTTCTTTAAAAATATTATTCGTATTAAGAGTTTACGTTTATATTATATTTATTATATTACTTTTATTAATCGAGATTATCGGTTAATATCTAAAATAAAAAGAGATATTATTATTATAACCTAAATAATTATTAAGAAATAAAACGAAATATTTATACTATATATTTTTAAACTAGATTTTAGCGATAATTATAAATACTTTTTATTTAGGGATATCTTATTTAAGTAAACTTTAGATATTATTCACTACTATCTTAATATATACCTTAATTAAGAATATAATAAAGATAAAAAGAAAGAGGAGGTTATTTACCCTAATAATCGTTTTTATATTAAAAAGGTTTTCAGTTTCTAAATATCTATTACTAGGTCTTTATATTAATTATACTAGATTTATATAAAGTTTAAAGTAATTTACTTTAGCCGTAAATATTTAAAAACTTTTATTAATAATTATTATACCTCTTTATTATATATACTATTTATCGATAATTTTAAGGTATATCGGAATATATATTAAATTTTTAAGATTTTTTATTTAATCCCTATATACCTTAATTACGTAGAGTATAAGAAACTAGTAAATATATTCATATTAATACTAAGGTCTTATAATACGAAAATTAATAATATTATTAAAGTCTTTCGTAGGTTTATCTAGGACCTAGACTAAAGACTAAAATTAATAATTAATAATAAAATAAAATCGGTTTATACTTTTAATATAACGTTCCTCGGCGATATATTTTAATAAATTAATAATAAGAGTTTTATACGATATAATATTTAGAGAGGATATTATACGTATTTTTATTTTAAAAAGGAGAGAGTAGAACTAGATTATAATATTATTTAAAACAAGAGATATTATTAAAAGATTATTAAATAAAGGGAATATATAAAAAGCCTCGATACTATAAAAAACCTTAATAACTTTATTAAAGATATAAACGTTAGATTTAAAATATTATTAATTACGAAATTTACTCTAGCCCTCGACTTTATTTAAATATAGGTTTATAATACTTCTTATTCCGAATAAAGAGGTTTTAGGCGTATTCTCTAAAGTTTTTTTATAATATTAATCCTTAATAAATATAGTATTACTATATATATAAAAGTCTTTTAGAATTTCTAATTCTTATTAAGCTAGAGCCGAATTTAAAGCCCGGTATTTTATATTTAGTTATAATCCTTATTAGAAGTTAATAAAGTTATTTTATTAACGCCCTTAATACTCCGAAGCGAGGTTATAACTATTTAGTTCTAATTTATATTTCTTTAGGTTATTAGTAATATTATAATTATTAAATTATTACCTATATAAACTATTATTAAGGTATTCGGTTTAATCGTATAATTTAATATATTTATAAGTAGTTAATATTATACCGAATTAAATATTCTTTATTAGTATATAATAAAGGCGCGTCGGGTATATTAAGAGCTAATTTTATATACTATAATAATAATATCTACGGAAGGCTTCGGCGATAATAATAATAAAAATATAAATAAAACCTTAAATAATATTCTTTTATAAATGATTTATTCTAGCTCCGATTTAAATAAAGAAGTAATACCGCTATCTATAGCGCGGAAAAAGGGTAAATAAAAGAGTAAAGTACCGAAATCTTTAATTAATAAATTCTAAAGACTCTTAATATTATTTAATATATATATAAACTTATACTTTACGGAAAATACTAAGAAATATATAATAATTATGAATTCTAATATCCTAACTAGCGAGCTAAAGTATAAATAATTAAATAAATATTTTATAATTCTACTACTTCAAGTTAATATCGCTTTAGAATCTTTAAAGATATAATTAATACTATTATTCCTTTTAACCTTATAAGATACCTATTCGCTCGAGATATTATAAAATAATCCTTATAATTAGGGCTAGTAGGAGTATAGGATTATAATTACCTAAAAATAATAAAAATATTTAGGCTACTCGATATATAATACCTAATATTTATAAAGAGCTTTATATTAATCGGGGAGTAGATTATTAATAATAATAAAAAAGATTTTTATAATATAACCGGCGACGGCGAATATAAATCTATATAATTATTAATAAAGAGTTTCGAATTAAACTATTTCTTTTATATTAAAATATCCGTTAATTTAATAAAACTTAATCTATAATATAGTTTTATTTAATATTTAATAATAGCTTATCGGAATAAATATAAAATATATATATTAAATTTAGGCTAGAAGGTATTGAAATAATATCGTAGAGTTATTTATATAAATCCGTAGGTTACTTTTAAAGTCGCTAGAAATATATAAATATAAATATTAATAACATCGGCAAATTTTAAAACTAAATATTAATATACTTTAAATACTATTAGCCCTATTAGAAAGCCGTCTACGGGTTTATATTAAAACTCTATATCAAATACCGACCCGAGGTTTAGTAGGATTAGTAAATTAGGGGTCTAGGTAGGGTCCTATTAATAAATAGTATTTACTATTAGTAGGTTCAGTAACTCGATAAATCGTTAGTAATTTAAATATTAGACGAATAGGCCCATTATATACCCTATAGTATACGTATTTATATACGTATTAGTATACGCCATAGTATAGGCTATAGTATAGGTTATAGTATACCCTATAGTATACGCAATAGCGTGCGCAGCTTACGTATACCATTAAATAGTATACGAATAGTATACGTAAAGGTATCTTAAATAGTATATAATATACGCCCCCCGTAGTAGTTTTTAAAATATTAGACGAAAGCCCCCCATAGTATACGCAATTATAGTATACGCTATAGTATACGCTATGGCATACGCCATGATATGCGCCATAATATGCGATATACTATGGTATTTATATGTATATATTCCCTGGATATATCTAGGTGACGCCCCCACGAGAATTTTTATTAAAATTTATTATTCCGGGCCCGGTAGGTCGCTAGCGTTAATAGTTGTCGCTAAGGGTCGCTGCCGTTAATAGCGTCGATTATAGAACTTAATTTATTTCAGCCCTATTATAGGGCTGAGCTATTATTAATATATTAACGATATATATAAGTTACTAAAATTACTAATCCGGTTAAAATTAACCCGGAGTTATTAAACCTACTAAAAGTAACCTACCTAGACCCTTAATTTACTAAACCTACTAATAGGATACTAGTAGCCCTATCCGTAAATTAGGGCTACTAATAATATCCTATTAATAACTTTTATTTAGAAAAGTTATTAATAGGACGCTGCCAGCCCTATCCGCGCGGGCGGTAACTCAGGTTTTAGTAGGAGTTTTTGAGATTTATCGATAAAAGCCTTCCGTAGAACTAATCGTCGTTATATCTATAATATAAATAACTATCTATTTATTAATAATATTAAGGCTAGGCTAGTATAATACTTTTATTATATTTATCGCTAGAAGAGGTATACGTTTCTAGTTATATATATTATAATTCTACTACTAAAATAAGATCTAAAGGTAATTAATAAAATAAATATAAATTATCCGATCCTAGACCTACTACTAGGATTATTAATATATTATTTCGAGAAGACCTAATAAATATATAGACTTTTAACTCTTTTTTATAAAACGATCTATATAATTAATACTCCTAGTAAACTAGATTAGCCTAATAAGATACGGTATATTATAAAATATATATAGGGGGTAGTATATTTATAATAGTTAAATATATAATAAGAATTTTAATAAAGTAATCTATTAATAAAGTAATATATTAATAAAGTAATATATTAATAAGGAGAAAAAGTAGTAGAATAATAATAATAGTCCTAGTAATAAAGTAATAAGATAATATTTAGCGAAACGGCTTTAAGGAGATAAACGAAAGACTATAATAAAAGAGACGAAAGACTTCGATAAAATACCGTTTTTAATAGTACGGAAATTTTTTATATAACCGGTAATTATTCTAGCCGGTAACTATAGGCGGTAGCGAAGAGTAAAATAATAATATAAATAACGTAGTTATATAATTATTAACCCTATAATCTACTAGATTAATTCCGTTTTATAACTATTATTCGACCGTTATTTAACTATATACGACCGTTAATTAATTGTTTACGACTATTATCTAACCGTTTATAACTATTATATAACTATTTACTCTCTCTAAACTATTAACGGTTAATAGTTTTAAAAAGGGGAGGTATAACGTTAGTCGAGGTTTTTAACTATTTTATAACCGTTATATAACCGTTAATATACTAGTTTCTAACCGTTGTATTCTAGTTTATAGTAGGCGAGTTAACCGCTATCGAATAGTTTTATAACTTTGTAGATAGATAGGATAGTATATATTATTATACCCGTAATATTGAACGCGGTCCCCGTAGTATTCTAGGTAGTCTTTATACCTTTAATAATCGCTTCCCCGTAGAACCCTATAATATCCGACTATTTCTAATAATTTTCTCGTGGTATTTATATCGTTTATTAATATTCCGACCTAGCTACTACCCAAATTTAGTATATATAGGTTAACTATTAAATAAAATTTTCAAAATATTATATTTTATTAAAAAAAACGGAATTTTACTCCCTTAGCCTCTACGGGCGTGGCTTAGCCTTATAGTTTAGCCTCTACGGGCGTAACTTGGCTCTATAGTTTAACCTCTATTAATTATAACTTAACTTTATAACTAGGCCTCTACTAGTTATAGTTTTGGCCTCTATGATTTATTATAACGACCCCAAAATAGGGGGAATACGGGGCTATTTTAGAGACTTCTTAATAAAGGATTTCGTTCGAGTAGGAGTATTAAAATATAGGAGTATAGAACTACTTAGTTACTATTAACTAAATAGATACTTAGTAATACTTAGTATTAGGGTCTTATACGTATATTCGCTCTTATCCTTTATAGATAATTAATCAAGAAGTATTTCTACCTACTATAGTTTAATAAGAACTACGGAAGTCTTCTAGATTATAATAGAAACTTTTAGTTAAAATTAATATTAGGATCAAATTTTTAATAATAGGGATTTATTTTATAAAAGGGGGTTTAAAGGAGAATTAAATTAAGATTAAATTTCTTTAATTTAAATTTTTATTAACTAGTTTTTATTTAAAAGAATATATTATTTATTTATTTTAAAATTATTAAAGAGTAAAATATCTTCCGTTTTTAAATCTTTATTTAGGTCTTACTTTTATTAATAAATATTATAATAAAATATAACTCTAGTTAATTTATTTCTTAATTCCCCGTTTTTCGATATAATAGGATTATCGGGTATAAATTACTTAAATTATTACTAAGATCTTTTATTCCTAGGTAATAAGATTTTAAAAAGTTTCGGTATAAATATAATTTTCTAAAATTCGCCTTTAATTGTTAATACTACTTCGTATAATTAAAATAACTCTATAATAATAAATAAGATATAGATTTAATATCAAAGATAATAAAGTAGACTAAATAAAAAACTAGATAATAAATATATAGTAGGCGTAGATTAGATTCTATTATTTTATATTAATATTAATTTAATTTAATATAATATATAATATTAGACTTTTATCTTATCTTAATAATTATATCTAAATATATATAAAGTTTGTCGTTATTATTAGATATAATTTAGAACTTTATTAGCCTATAAATTCTATCGGAGTATATATAGCTTCTATAATCTTTATTAATTAGTATTTCCGATTATTTACTTTATATTATTATAACTCGTTAGTACCTATTAAACTCGTTAAGGCCCGTATATTTTTTTATTTTTTATTTCTTTTCTCTTTTCTTATATTCTTAAAATCTATTATAACTCTTATCCTAATATAATATATAAAAAATATTATTAATTATCTCTTCTTTTAGTACTAGTAGTTTTATTATAATATTAATTATTAAAGATTTTATTTATATTTTATTTTAAGTTTAATCTATTAAAGATTTCCGTTATATTTTATTTAATAATTAATAATATTATTAGAAATCTTTAATTATATTTTACTTTTATTTTACCGAAAGTTATTATTTATAATCTTTTATAGTTATATTTACTTTAGTTAAAGACGTTAATAAGTGTATATTAATATTATAAAAACCGGACCCGTTAAAATACGAATTAGGGTTTATAATAATAAAGGAGATAAAAGAATTTATTAAAAATACATATTTAAATCCTTTTTCGACGAGTATATAAAATCCCAAACTTATTTATAATAAACCTACGTAAAATAGTCCGGTAAAGATAAAATATAAAGAATTAATTTCGAGTATATAAATATAAAGTTTATTAATAGTAAAAGAGCCGGTAGAAATAAATTCTTTTATAAATATCTAGATAAGGACTTTTAGGATAATATCGATTATTATATTATAATATTATAAAATATTTAAGAAATTAACCTAAAGAGTATTTAAGGCTTATTCTATAAAAAGAGTTTTTTAAAAACGGAAATATATATTAAGATCTAGGCCTTAATTAAATATTAATAATATAATTCTATATCTTTACGAAGGTTAAAGATTTCTAAATTTATAACATTTATTAAACGGCCTACTTTTATTAATAATAGGAATAAATACTAAAATATAGGAGTATAGGACTATTTAGTAACTATTTAATAAATAGATACTTAGTATTACTTAGTATTAGGGTCTTATATATATATTCGCTCTTATCCTTTATAGATAATTAATCAAGAAGTATTTCTATTTATTATAGTTTAATAGGTTATAAGCCCGGGCTCTATATATATATCCGCTACGTACTCGCTATATTATTATGGTATTAATAGTAGTAATACGGCGTTATTACGTCGTCGTAACTATATTTAGGACGACGCATTAGATTACGCCCGTAAGAAAATTTTAAATAAGGGGTTTAGTACCTAGAATATAGTTCCGCCGGCCCCGCCTCTACTAAGGAATGGCCCGATAGACTATATACGTAACTACTAGAAAGTAGTTAATCGCATTATATAGTATACGCTAGAGAGTAGTCAAATCGTTTATAAATAGTTTATATACCGCTAAAAAATAGTTAATAAGCGAAATATACTATTAGAAAATAGTTAATTACTATACTAGGGAGTAGTTAACCGCCGTAATCGGTTAATATTAACGTATTTTATATATACCTAAATAAATACCTTAGGCGTAGTTATATATAATAGTTATTTATAATAATTAATACTTTTATATAATTTATTATAATTATTATTAGCGTATTATAATTTTAAGTTTATAAGGTTTTTTTAAAACCTAGAATAATTATAATTAATTACTACTATAGCTCGTTTACCGCTTTAAAAAATAAATATTAATAGTATTAATAATATTAGTAGTTAAAAATAAATTTATAACTTCGTAGTCGGGGGGAAAAATATTATAAACTATAATTATAAATCGTAGTTATAACTATAACTCTTATTATTAAAATAGTTATTAAAGTTATCTATTTTTATTTCTTTATATAAAGTAATAGCGAGCTAAACCCTAAATATATTATCTTTTAAACTTTTAGCCTCGTCGTTTAAAATAATTATAATAATAATAATTATTAAAACGAAAATAAAATCTAGAGTAACTTAAGACTAAACCTCTTTATTTAATTATTAAATAATAATATACTCTTTAAAGATTTTAGCTCCGTACTATCCTATTTATCTATAAAATTATAAGATTATTTAATAACGGTTGACTCGCCTACTATAAACTAGAAAATAACGGTTGGAAACTAGTATAGTAGCGGTTGTATAGCGGTTATATAACGGTTATTAAATAGTTAATAACCTCGATTAACCGTTATACCTCCCTTTTTTAAAACTATTAACTATTAATAATTTAGAGAGAGTAAACGCTTAAATAACGGTCGGATAACGATTATAAAACGGAATTAATCTAGTAGATTATAGGGTTAATAACTATATAACTATATTACTTATACTATTATTTTACCCTTCGCTACCGCCTATAATTACTAGTTAGAATAACTACTAGTCGTATAAAAGACTTCTATACTATTAAAAATATTATTTTATCGAAGTTTTATATTTTTTATATTAAAGTCTTTCGCCTATCTCCTTAAAGTCGTTTCGCTGAATATTACTTTATTAAAATATTATCTTTTTACCTTATTACCTTATTACTAGGATTATTATTATTATTTTACTACTCTTTCTCCTTATTAATATATTATTTTATTAAAGTATTACTTTCTTTAATTATTATAAATATATTACCCTCTATATATATTCTATAATATACCGCGCTTTATTAGGCTAATCTAGTTTATTAGGAATATTAATTATATAAATTATTTTATAAAAAAGAGTTAGAAGTCTATATATCTATTAAGTCCCCTCGAAACGATATATTAATAATCCTAATACTAGGTCTAAGATCGGACGATTTATATTTATTTTATTAATTACCTCTAGATCTTACTCTAGTAGCGGAGTTATAATATATATAACTAGAAATATATACCTCTTCCGGCGATAAATATAATAAAAGTATTATATTAACCTAGCCTTAATATTACTGATAAATAAATAGTTATTTATATTATAAATATAATGACGATTAGTTCTACGGAAGGCTTTATTAGTATTTATATAACTTTTACAACTCCGAAGATAATTTATAAATTTATATAAATAATTTTATAATATTATTTTAGTACCTTCTAGCCTAAATTTAATATATATATTCTATTTTCATTCCGATAAGTTATTATTAGATATTAAATAAACTTATACTATAAATTAAGTTTTATTAAATTAACGGATACTTTAATATAAAAGAAGGGGTCTAATTCGAAACTCTTTATTAATAATTATATAGATTTATATTCGTCGTCGCCGGTTATATTATAGAGATACTCTTTATTATCCTCGGTAATCTACTCCCTAATTAATATAAAGTTTTTTATAAATACTAGATATTGTATATCGAGTAACCTAAATACCTTTATTATTTCTAGGTAATTATAATTTTATACTCTTACTAGCCTTAATTATAAAGATTACTTTATAATATCTCGAGCGAATAAATATCTTATAAGGTTAAAAGGAGTAACGGTATCGGCTATATCTTTAAAGATTCTAAAGCGATATTAACCTTAAGTAGTAGTTATAAAATATTTATTTAATTATTTATATTTTAGCTCGCTAGTTAGGATATTAGAATTTAGAATTATTATATATTCCCTAGTATTCTCAGTAAGGTATAGGCCTATATATATATTAAATAATATTAAGAATCTTTAGAATTTATTAGTTAAAGATTTTAAGATTTTAAGATTTTATTTACCCTTTTATTTACCCCTTTTCCGTATTATAAATAATAGTACTATTTCTTTATCTAAATCGGAGTTAGAATAAATTATTTATAAAAGGATATTACTTAAGGTTTTATTTTTATTTTTATTATTATTATTATTACCCTTATTACCGAAGCCTTCCGTAGATATTATTATTATAGTATATAAAATTAATTTTTAATATACCCGACGCGCCTTTATTATATATTAATGAAGGATATTTAGGTCGATATAATATTAACTACCTACGAGTATATTAAATCGTATAATTAGACCGAATATCTAAGTAATAATTTATATAAGTAATAATTTAATAATTATAATATTATTAATAGCCTAGAGAAACGTAAACTAGAACTAATTAATTATAACTTCGCTTCGGAGTATTAAAGACGTTAATAGAGTAGTTTTATTAACTTCCGATAAAGACTATAATTAGATATAAAACGCCGGGCTTTAAATTCGGCTTTAATTTAATAGAAATTAAATTTTTTAAAAGACTTTTATATATATAGTAATACCGCGTTTATTAAGGATTAATATTATATAAAAAAATTAGAGGATACGCCTAAGACCTCTTTATTCGGAATAAAGAGTATTATAAATATATATTTTAATAAAGTCGAGGGCTAGAGTAAATTTTATAATTCATAATATTTTAAATCTAACTTTTATATTTTTAATAAAATTACTAAAGTCTTTTATAATATCGAGGTTTTTTATATATTCCCTTTATTTAATAATCTCTTAATAATATCTCTTATTCCGAATCATATTATAATCTAGATCTACTCTCTCCTCTTTTAGATAAAAGTACGTATAATATCCTCTCTAAATATTATATTATATAAAACCCTCGTTATTAGTTTACTAAAGTATATCCCTAAGAAATATTATATTAAAAATATATACTAACTTTATCTTGTTATTAATTTCTAGCTTTAACTTTTAGTCTAGGTTTTAAATAAACCTATTAAAGACTTTAATAATATTAATAATATTCGTACTATAAGGCCTTAATATTAATATTAATATATTTATTAATTTCCTATACTCTACGTAATCGAGGTATATAGGAATTAAATAGAAAACTTTAAGAGCCTAGTATATATTCCGATATACTTTAAAATTATCGATAAATAGTATATATAATAAAGAGGTATAATAATTATTAATAAAAGTTTTTAAATATTTACGGCTAAAGTAAATTACTTTAAACTTTATATAAATCTAGTATAATTAATATAAAGACCTAGTAATAGATATTTAGAAACTGAAAACCTTTTTAATATAAAAACGATTATTAGGGTAAATAACCTCCTCTTTCTTTTTATCTTTATTATATTCTTAATTAAGGTATATATTAAGATAGTAGTGAATAATATCTAAAGTTTACTTAAATAAGATATCCCTAAATAAAAAGTATTTATAATTATCGCTAAAATCTAGTTTAAAAATATATAGTATAAATATTTCGTTTTATTTCTTAATAATTATTTAGGTTATAATAATAATATCTCTTTTTATTTTAGATATTAACCGATAATCTCGATTAATAAAAGTAATATAATAAATATAATATAAACGTAAACTCTTAATACGAATAATATTTTTAAAGAAGATTAGGTTTATTTATTTATATATAATATACTTTATTAAAGATAGTCTTAATCGAAGATCTTTATATACGGGAGTATTATAACTCTATAAATTTATTAATATATTCGGTTATATTAAAGAATATCTTTTCGCGGAGCTTTATAGCGGTTAATATAATACGAATTAAGTTATAAAGATTATATTAATATTATTATAATATATATTTAATTCTTTAACGTTATATACCTTTCTAATATTACGGAAGGGATAATTATTTTTCGATAATAACTATTAAAGACTTCTATATAATTTTAAATAAAAAGATATAATATCGAATCTATCGCTTTAATATATTTAATTTTAATAGAAAAGTTTATATAGGGTCTAAATCTTCTTATTCGTTATTTATATCCGTTTTACCGTTTACGGAAGGCTTCGATAATTATATAATTTTTTATAACTTAATATAATCGGCCTTAGAATAACCCGACCTCTTAAATTATAAATTTAATACTAGGTATAAGAGTAGTAGAAGAGTTTCTTTACTATTTTACTAAATAACTACTTTATATAAAGATATAAAAGAAGGCGAGGAAGGTAATTATACTTCTAAAGATAAAGTTTGACTTTAATATAAATATAAAAGTAAAGGTAAAAAAGTAATACTAGGTATATATATTAATAATATTTAACTAGTATTATTTTCGCTCTTATTTTCGGAATAAAGGTCTTTAAGATATTAAAGGATTATAAAGAGTTAAGGTTTTTAAAAGAAATTATTAATATCTTCGATTAATTATAATATAATTAATATTTAAAACAAATAGTAAAAAGTTATTTATAATAAAAAAGTCCTTATTATCCTCTAAATTATCTTTATTATAATCGCTATCTATATTAATTAAGGTATACGAACTAATACTAGGTAAAGTTATAATTATATTATTTATATTATCTCTAAAAAAGTCTTTATTATTTAATTATAATCCGTTATTATTATTAGTCCTACCGGAGTCTTCTATAGTTATATTTATATTCTTAAATAATAGAGAACTAGTTTAAGGTACTAGGACTAGCTCCGGTATTTAAAGTAATTATTATAGAAGTAATAATTATATAGATAATAGGAGTAAAGGTACTTCTTTATTAGATATAGTATTAATATTCTAAATAAATACTCCTAGGTAATTAATATTTCGAGGCCGAGAAACTATAATATATATATTATAAAAACGAGGTATAGATAAATAAATAAAAGTATTAAAGACTAGTTATAAATAACTATAACTTAATTAAGAAAATATATAAATATTTAAAGTTAAAGCTTTATAAAACGGGCCGAGAATTAAAATTACTTTAAACTTCTAGTTAAAAAAATTCAAGATAAGTAAAAAAACTAGTATATACTATTTTTATATTATAACGGTAGGTTCTAGATATATAAAAAGTTATAAAGAGGTAGTTTAAACTAAGAGGATAAAATTATTATAAATATTAAGCGATATTTCGGCCTAGATATTATACTATTAGGGCTAGCGCACGGAAGCGTAACTTTTATAATAATTTAATACGTAAGAGTCGCGTAATATTACGATTGTAATTATAGATATTTATTAATATCCTCTTAATTCACTAAAAGTTTAGGAGAATTTAGGCGAGTAGTTATTAATAAATTAATAATTACTATATATAACCGAGATATAGGTTTAGTGTATTATTTCGTAGCTTAATAAAAGCTTTAGAAAATTAAAGAACTTTAATATATAGATTATATTTTTACTAAATAAATTTTATTTGATATATATTATAATATCTAGTAAACAAGATTAGGGTATTAATATTCTAGGGTACTATTAAATATATATAAAGGAGATATTATTATTTATTTAAATAATTAGGTTTACCTACCCGGAGGCGGTATTAAAATAACGAAAAGAATAAGATTAATAGTTTTTATAATTAAAGACTTTAGCGCTAGGGTATTATAAACTTCGTTTTATATATAACTATTAATTATAATAAATATCGCGGAAGGGTTTTATAGAGGTATATATATACCGGGGTCTTTACTAAATAAGCCGGTAATTAATATACTCTATAATTTCTAAAGAAAATAATTACTATATAAATACCTATATCTATACGAAAGGCTTTAGTATTAAGGTTATTAAATATAATAAATATTACCGAAGGCTTCTATAAGTATATATATATTAGAATTATTATATATATATAAATAACCTATAAATAATATTAGATTTAATATCTTTAGGGCCAAGAGTACTCGTAGAGATTAAAGTATTTATTTATATAATTATATACTAGTCTTTCGTACGGAGTAGTATAAACCTAAATAGGTTATCCGCGGATCAAATCTTTAATTATTTAAAATAATAAGTTATTAAGTTTATATCTTTATAACGGATAAACTATATATCTATAATATACTAGTCTCCGATATCGATAGTAACGGGATTATTATTATTTTTATTAAAAATTATCCGATTAAGGGTAGTTATAGCCTTTAGGATTATTTTCTTAATATTCCGTATAATTTACTTATCGTTAAACGTATTACTAATATAATATTTATATATATATATTATTTTATTCGGATTATTTAATCGTCTAACCCGATTAATAGTTTAGTTTTATATATTAAAATTAATCGTCCCCTCGATAATATATACTCTCTAATATATATTTTAGAGGTTAAGGCCCGTAGTTTTAATAACGAAAATCATAATTAGAATTTAAACTTTATAACGGTTTTGATTAAATTAATCGATAATAATCTAATACTCTTAATTTAAATAAAATATAGTAATAGTTACTATTTTTAATTATAGTAGTCGGTATATTATAAATAAGAGCGTAGTTATTATAAATAGTTAATAAAATATTAATATCTTTTCTTAATCTTTAATAACTTATATCTTTAGGTTAATATCTACCGAAGTCTTTAATAAAAACTTTTCGCGGGTATTTATTTAGTTTCGAATATTCTATAAAAGTACTCTAATATTAGGCGCGCCTTAATATAATATATATAATATAATAATAGGATTTTTAATATTAGTATTTATATTTATATCTAAAAATTATTATAGGTAGAATAATTATTTATCGAATATTTTCTTTAGGTTTATCGCCTTAAAATTATATATATCGTCGAGTAGCGGTAGTAATAATAATATTATAAATATAGAAAGTTTCTTATAGACGGTTAATAATTATTTAAGTTTAATTTTTTTAGATCCGGTTATAATTAGATTCCCTAGTAATTTATTTTCTATAATTTTATATTTCTCCTTTTCTTCTACGTTATACGTATAGTTAATAAATATAATTTATACTTTTAGTAACCGCGAGCTAATTATTATACCTCCGTTAAATAGTATTTAATTTAAGTAAATCTAATATATTATATAATTCTTCTAAACTTTAATTATATAGAGACCCTTTTTAGCCGGTATAATCCTTATTATATAAATCTAATCTTTTAATATTCTTAAAATTATTTATAACTTCGCGGCTAGGTAGTTATTATTAAATTTATATAAATTTAAATCCTCTTTAAAATTTATCTCTTAAAGGGACTATTTCTTTTATTAGGTATTAATATCTTTAGCCTTAAGAAATAATATATAATTATATTAATTATTAATATTATTCGGGATTAAGATAATTATTATAAGAATATAAAAATCTACCTTTAACTATTAAATAATAGTAGATTCTTTACTCGAGAGTTATTTAATTAAATAAACTTTATTTATTATTATAGATTTAAAGTAATAATTAAAGCGATCGGGTTATTATTTATTTAATTCGTTTATCCTAGTATCTACCTTTATCTTTATTTGATCTTTTGAATTAATATATTATAAACGTTATATACTTAGCCTATAACGGGCGATAAAGGTACTATATAAATTTATAACGATAATATAGTAATTCTTAACCTCTTTATTAAAAATTAAATATTTTTATATAAGTCTACCCTCTATAGCCTTATCGCCTACTATTAATTTATATTTCTTTATATTACTCTAGTATTTATAGAGGCTAAACTTTTTTAAAATTATAAATTCGATTTATATAATTTATTAAATAATAAGCTTTTTAGGTATAAAAATAAAGATTAATTTAATAATAATATACCCGATCTCTATTATTATCCTCTCTATTTAATATTATTAACGAAAGATTTTATAGGGTTAATTAAGGGCCCTACGGAAAACTTTAATAAAATATAGTATAAATAAAGTATAAAGCCGCGGAAGTCTTTAATAAAGTATAGTATAAATAGATTATAAAGCCGCGGAAGCCTTCGGTAAAGTATAATATAAATAAAGTATAAAACCTTCCGTAGAAGGTTAGTTAGGGGTTTATAAATAATAAGAAATATATAATAACCTAGGTTTTACCTAGCCCTATTATATCTACTAAAATATAACCTCCTAGTTAATTATTATAGAAATTAATAATCGCCTTAACGGCTACTAGTTACTAGAATTCAAGTATTTAAAATAACGATATACTTAATATATAAAAGATTATTATAGACCCTTCCTAAAATATCTTTAATAATTTATATATTATTTTAATATCTTTCCGCTGAAAGTTAATATTATTTAATTATTTTTATTATTCATCGAAGTTATCTTTAACTACGTTATCGAAATTATTATAAATTAATAAATTTTCGCTAAGATCTTAAATTAACTTTTTAAATATAATAATTTATTCTTTTAAAATTAAATTATCGAGGTTAATAATAAAAACTAACTTCTCCCTAAAGTCTTAAATATTATTATAGTATTTTATAATTTAATTTATTAACTAAACTTTCTAAAATCTTTTAGAGATATCGAAATTTTTATTATTATTCTTAATATATATACGCTCGGTATTAAATAGAGTATAAATTAATAAAAAGTAGTTATTATTAAAAAATAGAAAATTAGGTAGTACGATTATTTATTATTTATTTTCTAGGTATTTTAATTTAATCTTAATACTAGTATTCTCGATAGTATCTTTAGTATCGAAATCTTATAGCGGTCGAAAAATATTATCTTCGTTTTACTCCTAATCTTTAATAAAAATTAATTAATTTTTATTAAATATAGGTTAATTTTTATTAAAATTAGACTACTCTTTATCTCTACCGATAACAGGAGTAGACTATCCAATAGGTATTATAAATTTAGAAATCTTTAATCTTCGTAAAGATACGAAATTATATTCTTAATATTTAATTAAGGCCTAGATCCTAATATATATTTCCGCCTCTAAAAAGCTCTTTTTATAGAATAAACCCTAAATACTCTTTAAATTAACCTTTTAAATATTATATAATATTATAATATAATAGTCGATACTATCCTAGGTATCTTTATCTAGGTATTTATAAAAGAATTTATTATTACCGGCTCTTTTACTATTAATAAATCTTATTTCTATATACTCTAAACCGACTTTTTATATTTTATCTCTACCGGACTACCTCGTATAAATTTATTATAAATAAATCTAGGCTTTTATATACTCGTCGAAAAAAAATTTAAATTATTTACCCTCTATAAACTCTTTTATCTCCTTTATTATTATAAATCCTAATTCGCGTTTTAGCGCGTTCGGTTTCCGTAATATTAATATATATTTACTAGCGTCTTTAACTAAAGTAGGTATAATTATAAAAAATTACGAATAATAACCTTCGGTAAATTAAAGGTAAAGTATAATTAAAGGTTTTTAATAATATTATTAATTAATAAATAAGGTATAATTAAAGGCTTCCGATAATATTATTAATTATTAAATAAAATATAATTAAAGTCTTTAATAATATTAAATTTAAAGTAAGATATAAATAAAGTCTTTAATAATCGATATTATAATAAGGTTATTAGTACTAAAAGAAGAGATAATTAATAAAGCCTTTCGTATATTATACTAAAGTAGGAGTTATAAGAATATCGGAGTTTTTAAAGGAAAAAAAAGAGAAATAAGGAATTAAAGAATATATAAACCTTAACGAGTTTAATAGGTATTAACGAGTTATAATAATACGAAGTAAATAATCGGAAATAATAATTAATTAATACAAGACCGTAGAAAATATATATACTTTAATAAGGTTTATAGGTTTATATATTTCTACTTTATATTTAATAATAACGGGGTACCCTCTTTAACGGAGTAAAACTTTTATATATTTATAGAAATATTAAAGTAGTATAGATATTACTATATATTATATTAGATTTATACTAGCGTAGAATAACGGAATGACCCGCGCCTACTATATCTTTATTATAGGATTAGATATTATAGTTATTATCTAGCTCTTTATTTATTCTACTCTTTTATCTTTTATATTAAATCTCTATCCTATTTACTATCGTAAAGTTATTTTAATTATACGGTATTTATAGTTAGGGGCGGATCCTAGAAAACTACTTTTATATTAAAATCTTTTAAAGTCCTAATACCTAGGAAGAAGAGATCCCGGTAATAAATTAAATTATTTATATCTAATAAACTAATTATATCTAAGAACGGGGAATTAAAAGATAAATTAATTAAAACTATATTTAATTATAACGCCCGTCGATAAAAGCGAGACCTAAATAAAGATTTAGAAACGGAAAATACCTTACTTTCTAATAATCCTAAATAAATAAATAATATATTCTTTTATATAAGAGCTAGTTAATAAAAGTTTAAGTTAAAAGAGTTTAATTCTAGTCTAATTCTCCCTTGAACCCCCTTTTATAAGGTAAATTCTTTTTATTAAAAGTCTAGTCGTAATATTAACTTTAACGGAAAGTTTTTATTATACTTTAATTTATCGTACCCTAGAAGTTTTCTATAGTTTTTTAGAAATAGTTTATTATACCCTAGAAGTCTTCCGTAGCTCTTTAGAAATAATTTATTATATTTTAAAAATCTTCCGTAGCTCCTTAAAGGTAGTCTATCGTACTCTAAAAATCTTCTATAAACTCTATAATAATTAATTAAAAGATATCCACTATCTATTAAAATAATATAAGGTCTCGTAGTAATTTCTTAATTATATTATAACGAGATAACTAAAGCTAAGGAAAGACTAAAGAGTTATAAATAAATAAGAATGTTAAATAAAATAAAATTATTAAAAAGTAACCTAAACGGCTTAATAAAACTAAGGAATAAATATATTTAGAATTAATCTTCTTACTCGATATTACTTTTTAGTATATTTATCTAATATCTATATTAATAAACCTATACGGGTCGTCTTTCTAGGTATAAAATCTAATAATCTTATATATAAAGAGGCCCGGAAGAGAATTTAAATATATTATAAATAATAAAAAATAATTATCCTCTCGGCCGTTAATAAATAGTAATAACGTTTTATTATAACCTTAAAATTAAGCCGCCGTAATTAATTTTTAAAACTAGTTATTTTTAAAATCTTTAAGAGTATTATTAATTAGGAGTATAATAAATTATAACTAGAGTCGATATTCAAATTTATTATTAATATAATAAACTTTAATGAAATTAGATCCGAAGGGTTATAATTCTTAAAATATATATAGTTATTAAAGCCTTCTATATATATATTATTTTATTTATAATTATCCTAGATACCTTTCTTTAGCTAGTTATTTATTAATATATAACCGAGTTTTACGAGGAGTAACCCTTTAATTAATAATAACTTAAATATAATAAATAGTATCTCCTCGACCTATTTAATACCTTATATAATAAAGATAGTTTTTAATTAAGTATTTATAATTACCTACTAAGGGCTATTTTATATACAATTTAGAATAAACGCCGACTAAGATTAAATATTAATAAAGACTCGGATATACCTAATATCGATTTAGATTATAGAGTTAATAAAGTTAATAGAGTTAGAATTAGGAATATTAATACTAGTAATATTATAAATGATTCGGAATAAGATATTACGAGTAGTAATATTAATAGAGACTTTATTAATATAGAATATATCGCTACTAATAATAGTAATAACTAGGACGGATAATAATAGTAATAACTAAATTAATAAAGATAATAGCGATACCTCCGATAATTAATATAGTAGGTACTACGGAAAGTTATTATTAATATCCGTATTATTTAGGCTTATATTACTTTTAATATTTATTTATACTTTTATAATACTTTAAAATATCTATTTTAACGGAAGGCTTTTACACGACCTTTACTTCTTTATTATTTATAATAAACTTTATAAATATATATAATATAAATAACTTTTTAGGTGATATAACTTACGGATATAATACCCTAATAATATTAAAGTAGTAATTTACTTATAATAATTTATTTATTTATAACGAATAATTTATTTACGACGAATAACTTACTTATAACGAATAATTTACTTACGACGAATAATTTACTTATGATATAAACTATCTAAAAACCGTTCAACGACCGTTAGGAATTTTCCGACGTAATTAATAATAATTAATAAGTTCCCGACCGTCTAATAACGGTTTAAAAACGATATTCTAACCGTTAAAAATCCTAAAACCCTCTAGGAACCAGCGTCTAACTATTTTATAACCGAAGTTTAATTAATTTAAGTCTTGGCGGAAGGCTTAAATAGTATCTTTTAGTAGATTAAATAAATAATCGACTACCTTTATAATAAAGTATATATATACGATAATAAAAAAGACGTTAATATAATATATATATATTATTATTAATCCGACTCTCTAGCTAGCTTTAATTATTTTAAATTAATATTAGAACTACTTAATAATATTAAATTATTCGGTCTTATACCTAGGTTACCGCTAGTATATCGGTATTCGTAAAGGTTATTTAGGTATTTATTAAAATCGAAATTTTAAATTTAATAAAAGACTTTATTAAATAAAAGTAGGATATATATAATAATTTAAACGTAATAAACTTATAGAAATACCTCGAAGATCTATTTATTATAGTTCTAGAACTAGATATAAATAAACCTAATTACGATATCGATACTACGTATTAATAATTTATAATATCCTCCGTCGTATCGTCGCCCTTATAACCTACGCTAAAATTAAGAATAATAAAGTCGTTATTATAGCGTAGACGATTATTATAAACGAATTTAAACCTCGTAGCTCCGGCTATTTATATAAAATACTAAAAAAATTAATTTATTTATTATTAGTTAATATAATAGTTTTAATAATTATACTAGTAAGTTTTAAAAGGTTTATAACGAGCTTTATAACTTTAATTACTTTAAATTTAATAATAACTTTATAATTTAATAGTTCTATCGTAACCTTAATTTTAATTACTAGTGTTATTATAAAATATTTACTAAAGACTACGACTTATTTAATACCGATAGTATTATTAAAATTACTTTAAATATAACGATTTCTCGCTTCCGTAATATACTATATTTATAGGCTAGTAGTACTAGCTATAGTTAACTACTATTTATTATATATACTTTAATATTATAGTATATTTAAGGACTTAATTAAAAAGGAATTATTCGATTATACCTCTACTATACTAACTTTATTAGGCGGGTATAGTATTATACTATTTATAATAAACCCTAGTATAATAATCTTAGTTATAATAACTAGCGCGACTATAGCCGGCGCGGTCGAGGTAGCCGCGATAAAGACGGCGATAAAAGTAATAATAATACTATTATTAAAGATAATAGCGATAATAATAAAATAACAAAAATAAAGATAATAAATCCGATAAATTAAATAAATATTAGAGGTTTAATACCGAAGGTAATTCTAATTTAAGAAATATAAAAGGTTACTATATCTTTATAAATATTATAATTAATATTTCTAAACTCTAGGTCTTAGATATTAATATTACCGTTTATATTAACTACGATTATTTTATTTTTATAAAGTATAATAAGTTTAAAGACGCCGATAATATTAATAATTTTAGGGGCGGCCTAATATTATATAATAATAATATTATTCGGCTACTATATTTAGGCGATAAAGATATATAATATCTTAAAGTTAATAATATTATATATATTCTTAATAGCGGTTTTAACTTTATTTCTTATATTAAATTTTAAAAAACTAGCTACCCTTTAGGCTTTATTTCTAAAAGAATCTTTATCGAATTTAAAGAAATTATTATAATCCTATAAAATTATAATCTTTATATTCTACGTATAAATTAATAGTAGTTAATATTAATTATTATTAATATTAAAGCCCTAACTTAATAATACGAGAGACTCGGGTATTTAGAGAAAGATAACGTAGTATAGTTATTTAAAATAATTAACGATATCGACCTATTAAAGGTTAAGGGCGATAACGACTATAAAACCTATAACGTTATAAAGATATATATTTATTTATATAAACGTAGCCTATAAAAGGGCCGTTTCGAATATAACGTTATTTATTATAATATTATTAATTTTAGGGCTTATAACTTCGGCTTTATAATTACTTATATTAATAATAAACTTAAGTATAACTATTATTATTTTATATTTAATAAAATAGGTATATTTAGCGCCTTTCATAACTATAGATTTATTAAAAAATATAGCGACTATTATATTTATTATCTTTATACCGATAAGAATTCTATATACGTTAATAAAGTATTCGTTAATTACCGGTATAAATATAATATCGTCTAGAGTTACTTTATCCTTAAGAACCCTTAAATAAATAATATATTAAAACGTATTAATTAAACTTTATTTTAAAAGGTATATACCCTATTAAATAATAACGGCCTTAATAAGATACTAATTCTAAAGTTTATCTCGATTATAAACTAGCTCCGAAATCGGTCTTTTATTATTATAATAAATATTACATAAAGACTCTACTAGAATATATCCTAATTTATTATATTTATATAATATTAACTAAATCGGCCTATATTAGGATTATTATATTATAGGTAAAAATTAATAAAAGTTTATCTAACGTAATATTAAGGGCGCCTTTATTAAATATAAAGATAATTATTTTTATCGAATATTAATATTTACGGGTAAAGTACTCCGTTTTATTTAAATTTAATAGACTAAGGAGCGCTATATTAAAAATAAATATACTACGATATAAATACTACTAGTTAATAAAATCTCTAAAATAATTCCTTATTAAGGGGGCGATATTATAATAAAATATAAAAATATCTTAAATTTATATAAACCTATTATTAATATAGAATTAAATATCGACGATTATAGGTATAATAATAGTAACTCTAAATTTATTATAACCCCTCTATAACGATTAATTAGATACGTTATCTCGTTACGATTATTAAAATTAAAAATTAATATACCTAGCCCTAGCCTATAAGCGCTATAATAATTATTAATTATAAATAACGTATTATCGCGGGTAATAACACTAGAGTCGGCTAGTAACGAGATCTAGGTATACGTCCTACTAGCTACGAATCTTTAGTTATTATTTATAGTAGTCTAGAGAGTTAAGAGATTTTATATTATAACGCGTTAAATTTATTTTATAGCGGTATCTATATTCTTAACGCGACTATAATATCGATAAAAAGAAATCTTTTTTTTCTTCTTTCTCCTCCTCCTCCCCCCCTCTTCTTTAACGAATTAAAACGATAAAGAATAAACCCTTTATAATATAATTAATTAAAAAAATAAATGTAATTATAACCCGATATATTAAAAAAAGGGAACTATAAAAAGAATATATTTATTATACCTATATATAAGAAAGAGTATAGAATAAATATATATATATAAAGCCGAAATCTTAGGTCTAAATAAAAGCTCCCGTCTAACTACCTATTAAATATTAATAATATTCGAATTATAAAGGGCTTCCTCTATTTTAAAAATTATAAAATAACCGTTATATAAAGTTTTATAAAACTAAATATTTTCCTCCGCCGTCGACGAGTAAATAAAGTATAGGTATATAAAATAAAACTCGTATAAATAAAAGGACCTTTATTTATACTCGATATTAATATTTATATAGGAGTCGTAACCCTAATAGTTAAATAATTATATTAAGATATTAGTAGGATATAAAGTCTATTATAATAAAGAAATAACTACGTATATATAATTAAAAATAAAGACGAAAAAATATAGAATAATAATAAGGAGGGATAATAAGGCTAGTATACTAGTATAATAAAATATATAGTATTTAGCTACGGTTATATTTATATATACTATAAAGACTTAAGCCCGTAACGGAGATAAATAACGAGTTTTAAAAAAACGGGTAAATATAAAGAATAAGATAATAAAATTATCTAGGGTTAATATAGAATTATTAATTTTAAAAATCTACGCGAAGAAGAAACCTAGAAGAAGAACTAGTAGTATATAAAAAGATTTACTAGTTAGTAGGCCAAAATATTTAGAACCGAGATTAGGGATAAACTAAAGTTTTAATTTTTTTAAAAGATTTCTTTAACGATTATTTAATAACGTTATCGGGTATTATATATATTCTATAAAACTCTTTTATAAACGAAGTAGTTTTACTTAAATAAGTATATAAATTAATTAATTAATTAATAGCGAGTATACTTTAAAAATAGATATAAACTCACCGTTATATTATACTATAATTAAGAGACTTTTAATATTATAATAATAGGATTTAAAAACTCGTTTATATATATAGCGATAAATAAACCGGATCCTATATATTTATAAAATATTCGCCCGAGTATATATCGATAATATTATAATATTCTTTTAGACCCTCGAGGATTATATTTAATACCTATATATCGTATTTTCTTTATTCGTTAAAGTTAATATTTTAGTTAACCCTAAAAAAGCGTTTATTAATTATCCGTTAATTATATTATTTAACTAGAAGATTAACTCGTTCTAGTTAATACCTTCTAAAGAAAAGTTTATAATTATTAAATAATTAGTTTTCCCTTAAATATTAATAGTATTTAAGATATATTTAGGAATAACTAGTTAATTAAAAGATTATATTAAAAATTATACTATTTTAGCTAGGTCTTTATAAAATAAAATAATCGTATTATTAAATAAAGTACCTCTTATAGGTATTTAATAATAAGAGTATATTTAGAAGACTAGTTTTAAATTACCTTCCTTATAAAAGATCCGTTTATTTTATATTATTTAAAATACTCTTTCTAAACCTTCCTTTTTATACTACTTCGACGATAAAAAGAAATTATTTATCGACTTTAATATTAATAAAGAATTCGGTTACGAGGCTATAATTTATTATATTATAAAAAAATTAAAAGACCCCTATCCCGACCGGGAACAAATTTAGTTTATTCTTTTCTTTCACCGATTTCTTAAGGATATAAATATATACTATTAATCTACTAAAATAGAATTAATAAAAATAATATAAGTATTTATTAAGGTTGAATATATAGTTAAATTAACTCTTAAAATATTCGTTTATATTAATTATAAAGCTGCGCTTAATATAGTTAAATAAATAAATATTATTATATTATTTATAATAAAGATTAATTTATATATCGTACGGGCTTTAGATTATATCTAGTATTTTTAAAATATAAAGATCCGTTATAAACCTAGTATTAAATATATAGTATTAAATACCCTATCCTAACTATAATAGAAAGACGTAGTTAGGGATTTTTAATTATATATTATAAAAAGTTCTTTAAGACTTATATATATATATAATAGGATCTAATAAATCCGATCCGTTAGCGTAATATAAATAGGTTTTTAATTATTAACTCGTATTAATTAATTAATTAATTAATTAATATATTTATTTTAATAAGATTATTTACTAATAAAGGAGCTCCTTAAATAATTTCCTAGTAGAGTTACTCTATAGTAGTATTTACTAGCCGTTAAAGAAATTTCTTCGATTAAAAACTTTAGTTTATTAATAATTTATTTTCTTTATTACTAGTCGTCTATTATTAACCCTAGTTACTTTTAAATATTATTAATCTTTCGTATTCATTTTTTTAAATTTTAAACCTCGTATTTCGATTAATTCGTTTTATAAACCTTAAGATCGTATCTTTAAAAATCAATTAAATAATTATTTTAATATACGGGCCTTTAGTTATTAATTCTTTTACTCTCTTTTTACTCTTTCTTTTCATAGATTTAGATATTTCGTTAAGTCTTAATAATAATTTAAATCATATTAATTATTTTTTAGTAAAAAAAAACTAGCGAAATTATTCTATCTTTATTATTTATTATACGATTATACGTATATTTTAGATTTATCTTATTGTTTTCTTAAAGTTTTCTATATTTATTTATTAGATAAACTCTACTCTAATCCTAGCTAACTCCGGGTAGAATAATAATATATACTTCGCGTTTTATTTTCTCTACCTATACTAGTAACTAGTATTACGAGTCGCGGGTACTTTTATTTAATAGAGAAACTCGTTAAATTTTATTTTAATATACCTAAATTATACTACTATAAAGTTTTCGATCTTTTTTAATTTATTATAATAGTTAAAATAGTCCCCGAATAAATCTCCCTCTTCGGCTAGAGTTATAATATTTATAGAAATTATAACTTTATAATTAATCTAGTAATCTATTATTATCGAGAATCTATAATTACCGAAGATAATTAATATAAATAAAAGATTTTATTCGGTTAATAAAGGCCGCTCGTATAAGATTATATAGAGTAAAGTGAAATAAGAACCTCCTCTTTAAAAAAGATAAGACGAAAGTTAGGTTAATAGGATTTTACTACCCTAAAGAGTTACGAAATTAATTAAAATAAAAAGGAATAAGGGTAGTAGAGATAAGATTTAAAATACTAAAGTAAAGAGTAAATTATTAATATATTCTAACACGACGAAGACGTCGTAATAATAAAATAAAATTAATAATTAAATAAAAGAGTATAAAGGGGGTATAAAAGTTTTAAAAGAATTAATAATAATTATAATAAAAATTATAAAAGATATAGAATATAAAGAGGTATAGTAGATAATATACCGCGGGTTATAATTAATATAGATCGCGTTAAGGATAGTTTTTGAATATATATAAGAATTAATAGAAGAGCGTAGGCTCTAGGAGGCCTGAATAAACTCGTTAAAATAAAAAATTTAGAAATTTAGGGCAAAGAGTATACTTATATTATTAATATAAAACTAGGCTAATATTACCCGTAGATATATATATATTTTATCGAGATATATAGCCGAAACGAACCCCTCTCCCTTAGTAATAATAACTAACGCGAAAGCGAAGTAATTAATAATTAGAATAAATAATATTAAGATTAGGGGATAATTTAGGAAGATAATTAATTCTTAATTAATTAAAATATTCCGGAACGAAATTTACTTAATAATAGAGTCGATTATCGGAGTAAAATAAATAATAAAAGGAGACTTTATTTTATATTATATAACGATAAAAATAAAATAAAAGTTAAAAAAGGTAATTAAATAAATAAAAAATATTAACCCCTCGGCGAGAGTATTAAAATAAATCTATATAATAATAATATATAATATAAGAAAAGAGGCCGTTAATATAAATAATTAAAAAACGGTAATAAAAATATTAAGGAAAGATAATTATAAGTTATACCTAGGATTAAATATTATAAATATAAAATAACTAGGATTCGTCTTTAAACTAGATAAATACGGTTATAAAAAGAAATATTTAATACTCCTTTTTAAGATCCCGGACTTAAATATAATAAATAAATTAATAACGGACGGGTTCTTAAAAAGCGAATAATTATTATTATATAAAAAATAAAAGAGAATAAATAACTTAAAATAATATTTTAATTACTAGGGGTATAATTATATAACTCTAATTTATAAAAACTAATCTAAATACGGGATATATATAAAACCTTATTAATTATATAAATATAATATTAAAAGCCCGAAGGAAAAGCGCTATATAATCTACTCTAGATATTATAAATCCTAGAGTAAAGCGTACTTAATTAGGTAAAAAAAGATATACCGAATCTAATAAAAATTAATGAATAAACTTAGGTAATTCGCGGTATTATTAATAATAATAACCCTAAGCTCCTAGGTATATTTAACTAGCGATAAATTTATATTAATACCGGCTAAAGGTATAAGGAGAATAAAAATAATAACGGATATAATTAATAAAGTTTAAAATACGATTATTATACCTAGGAAGGTAGGGAGGCCGAGATAAAATAATAAACTAATAATAATACTTAAATAAATAATCCTTTAAGTCCTAAATAACTTTTTAATAATAATATTCGATTAACTAGATAAAAACCGGTTAGGAATTAATACTATTAAATAATTAAAAAATAGACGAGGAATTTATAAATATAATATTAATATACGATAAATTATAGTATTTAATTTAAAGTCGTATAATATAATATTAAAAAGGAATCGAAGTTAATAATAAAATTACTCTTAAATAAATTAATTAAAGATATTAATATTATAACTATTTAGGAGCCTAGTTAGAATCCTATTATTTAGGCGTTATATAATAATAGTATTAATTATTTCTACCTAATATATAAGGGAGGCCTAAAGGCCCGTATATATCTTTATATAAATAAAAAAATCGATATAAATAACTAGGAGCTAATTTATTATAAAAATAATTTATACTTTATAAAAATTATATTAAATAAGCGAAGAAATAAAAAGGAATCTCGATCGGATAAAATTAAGGAGGAGGAAGTTATTAATTAAAGAATCCTCTATTATAAAAAGGTATAAATTTATAATATATATAACTTATTATTAATATAGTATACCTCGATTAATAATCCGTTAATATTATTATTACTAGAGGAAGCGTTAACGGAGGAAGGCGAATATATCTTTTTAAAGAATTTTAACCTTTATTACCCTAACTAGAATAATACTAGGCGATATATATATTATATTATAATTAATTATCTTTTAGGAATAATAAAGTCGAGGGAAATAAAATTAAAACTATTAAAAATATCTATTATATAAAAAGCCTAAGAATACGAAAGTATAATTAATTTATTATTCCTTATAAAAAGAGTATATTAAGTTATAAATAACTTTATAGTCCGCGAAGATTTATATTATAACTCCGATTATAGGTTAATAATAATAGAATTTAAATAAATATAAAAAAAGGTAAAATTATATACTCGGTATATTTAAAAGAAGATTAAGGATGATATTACCCGAGAGGAAATATAATAAAATATAAAATTCTTTTATTAAATACTAAAGAAGTTAAAGTTTAAAAGTAAAGAAAATATCGATTAATATTTAAATAAAATAATAAAAGGTTTCTAAAAAATTATTAAGTTTATAATTTTATAGGCCCGTTTATATTAAAGAGTTAAATCCTATCAAAACTCTTATTATATTAATATTATATTAAAGGTAAATAAATATATAAAGAAATATAAATAAAGTCGAAATACCTAGACGGAGGAGGCCCTAAATATAGTAAATAATAAAAGAATATATATAATTCGAAGAACGAAAATATTCTTTTAATAAAAGAGTATATATAAAACCTTATTAAAGCCGACGGGAGTATAAAAATTTATAAAATAAAAAAGAGAGAAAAATAACTACTCTAAAAAACTCTTTTAATTCTTAATTATTAAAAATAGTAAAGGAGGAAAAACTAAAGACTTTAAGAATAAAATAAATTTTTTATAAAGAGTATTATTCCCCCCTCTACGGATAATAAACCTAAATAATATCGACGGAATAAAATACCCGGAGCCCGTTAAAATAAACTAGGAGATAATTAGAATAAAAGTATATAAAGTAATATAATACCTAGCTACCGATAAAATATTAGGAATAATTAAAATTCTAAACCGATTTTTAGAAACTATAATAGAAACGGAAGTAATAAACGTTATTATTTATTTATTCTAGGTCTACCTTAAATAAAAATACTACCCGAGGTATTTTAAAGAGGTTAATATAATAATTTTTAAAAAACTAAAAAAAGGCGATTATTTAGAACTAAAATAATATAAATTTATCGTACTCCTTAATACGTTTAATAAAGCGCTAGAAGTAATTATCTCTAGAAAGTTAAATAATATAATAAAGAAGTACGAATTATTACTACTATAATAAATAGGGGTTAGATAAAAATATTTAATAAAAACCGCGCTAAAGACCCTTATAAATATAATATATATTATATAAAACTATAATAGGAACGGGAGGGGAAAGATAATAAACTTATTATTATTAAATATAGCGGGAGCGTTCGATAACGTTTTATATAAAAGATTATTATACGATTTACGGATAAAAAGCGTACCGAGCCTAATTATCGATTGAATAATAAACTTTCTATCGGATAAAATTATATTCGTAATATTTAAGGGAAGAACGAGTATAATAAAGAAAATAATAACGGGTATTTTATAAAGATCGCCTATTTTACCGGTACTCTTTTTATTCTTTAATATACTATTAATTAAAGAGTATATTAAGATAAACTTATTAATATAAATTGGAGGATTTATAGATAATGTCTACCTACTCGCCTATAACGAGAGTATAAAAAAGAATTATATAAATTTAAAACGGGCCTATAATATTTATTTAAAGTAAATAATTATTTATAAAATATTATTTACTCCCTAGAAATATAAACTAGTTTATATATCTCGAATACCGAAGAAGTTTAATATAAAAATAATAATAAATTTTAGGAATATAATTATTAAATTTAAAGCGAGTATTAAAGTTTTAGGGTTATATATCGATTTAAAATTAAAACAGGAATTATACTTAATTTAGATTAAAGTTAAAGCGGCTAATTAAAGCCGCGCTATAAAATATTTAATTAATTCGATATAAGACGCTACCTTCGCGAAATATAAAACGATATATAATATAATAATTAAATTAATATTAATATTTACGGCTCCGATATAATATTAATTAAAGAGAATAATAAAGGTTATAAAGGGATATATAAAGAAACTAATAATTATTTAAAATAATTATTTTAAAACGGTCTTAGGAGTATTTAAAATTACCCCGGTTTTAATATTTAAAACCGAGTTAATAATCGCGTTAATTAACCTCTAGTTAGACCGCCTAATAATATAATATTAAATAAATCGAGGGACTTATTTAATTATAATTATAAAAAATACGCGGATTTAGAATAAACTTTAATATAGAGAAGAGAGGTAATAATAAATACCTCCGATACCGATAACGAAGAAAGAAGTCTAGGTAATTCGCGTTTTAAAATTTAAAAAATAATATAAAATAACTATAATTATAAAGAGGAGAAAAAACTAGATAAATTTAATCGAAGATATCGAAGAATATTAGAATATTAAAGTTATTAATTAAAGAGTAAAAAACTAGGCCCGCTAGCGATAACTAAATAAATAAAAAAATATAAAACGATGATTTTTATATAAATTATTAACCCGGTTTAAAAAGGAGATTTATTTAAAGACTAGTTCGATTATTATAATTAATTAAAGAAGGTTAAAAACTTTATAATAATATAATTAAAATATAATAAAATCGGATTAAATAAATTCTTATACCGAATAAAAGTACCTATAGTCTATAGCGTTAACTACCGGTATAAATAAAAGAAATAAAGTATAAAATATATATTATTATTTTACCCGGAACTAGTTAAGGATAAAGCGGAGTTTATAAAATAAATAAATATATACGATTTTAAGAAAATATTAACCTAGGCCTAAAGTATATATATAACCGCGCGGTAAATAATAAGGATAGGGTAACTCGGCTAATTCTTTTTTATTAAAGAATAATTAATATAATCTAAATTATTACTAGGACCTAGCGATATATTTAGATTTATAAAAAAAAGGAAGAAAAAGAAGAAACTACCGACCGGAGGGCTATAAATATTAATTATTTAATAAATATATAATAAAGCGGCCTATAGGCCTATAAGATAAATAAATAAAATTAAGAAAACTAAAATAAAAGGAAAACGGAGGAAAGGAATAAATAATATTTTAAAATAATTATAATTATCGGCTATTAACTAGTAAAAAGAGGAGATAAATTATTAATAAATTAGAGTTTTTAACCGACGAGGTTTCTTTAGTAATTAATAGAAACTACTAGTAACTTTATTAAAAAAGTATTCGCGGAACTCCCTTATTAGTAAAGTAGTTTTATTAGAGTAAATATATAAATTAATTAATCTATTATTATTAACGGGTTTAGTCTTTAACTCTTTAGTTAATTACCTTCTTATTTTAATATTATTCGATATTTTTAATTAAATTCTTAATAGTTACTACCTCTTTATTATTATTTTAACTTTAAGGTTCGGAGCGCCTAAGTCTTTTTCTTTATTATTAGTATTAAGGGTATTTATTACCGCCTAGTTCCTCTACGTTAGAGTTTATTCTAGATATATTTATTTTTAATATACGTTACTATATAGGTTCCTCGATTTATTTAATATTTAATACTAGGCGGTCTAACTAGAGCTTAATTAAAGCGATTTTTACTTCGACTTCAAGTACTAGAATTAAATAACTTTAAATACTTTTAGAACTATCTTTAGATAATTACTATTAATAGAATATATAAATTTTTAGAGATAACTTTTTATCTTATTAATCGTTTAGCGCCGTAGTAATTAGTATCGCTTTATTCCTAGGTTATTAGTAGGAGCTAAACTAGGATATTATATTTTCTATATTTATTTAAACTACCGCGGTTAATCTTTCGGAGTTCTAATACTCGCGGTTAAGAAGATATCGTACCCGAGGAGAGAAGAGGGAATAGTATTAATAAAATATATAAATTCTTGAAAACGACTTTACGCCTAATTAGTCGTTTAACGTCGTAGTAATTAATACTACCCTAGTCCTAGGCCAATATCGTTTTAGATAATTACGAGTTCTTTTATATATTTTTTTATAACTTCCGTCGTTCCCTTAAACTAGTATTATATAGAGGCTACGAATCTTAATATTAACTTTACTATTATATTCTATATTATTTTATATTTTATAAACGTAGTATTTTATATTAACCCGTATTATTACGTCTTTAAAAAGAATTAAAGACGTAATTCGTTATAATATAATTAATATACGTAGTTAATATTTATTATATATTAATATCTTCTAATCTAGTTTATTATTTAAGAATATTATCGAGTCTTTTTTTAAATCGGATTAGAATTCTAACGACTTTTATTCTAAAGTAATTTTAATATAAGTTTTAAAATTATTATTAACTCTATTATCGATCTCGTTCTTAATCTAGCCCTCGATTACAATATATTATATACTATTTAATTATCTTTTAGGTTCGATTTTATAACTTTTTTAATATATTTTCTAATATATTTTCTAATATAGATTCGAAAAAGAAGGAGGTTATATATAAAGATCCTAATATTAATATTTAAAAAAAGAATATTTATATATTTAATTAAAAAAAAAGGTAAAGAATTCTATATTATTTAGATCTCTTAAATTATTCGTAGTTTAAAAGAAAAAATAGTATAGAAGGTATACTATAATTAAAACTAAAATATAGTTTATTTATAATATTCGTAAATATTAATAATTAGTTATAATTAATTATTAACAATATTCTTAAACTTTATTTACTCTATTCTTTATTCTAGTCTTTTAATTATATATTTTATATATATTTTATATATATACGATAGCGTCTTTATTCTCTTATTAATTAATTTTATTTAATTAATTAATTAATTTTATTAGATATTAAATTACGCTCTTTATTTTTCTTTTCTTTTAAATCTTTCTTATTTTTTATTCTTTATTTTTTATTCTTTTTTATTATTTATTAATTCCGGTAGAGGTATATTTAATATTAATATATTACTTTATTTACGATAATATAGTTCTAATAATAATATATAAAAAATATTATGAATCTAATAATTCATTAATAACGCTAGATGATTTATTTATAAACTAATTATAATAAGGATCTTAAATACTTTAATTAAGTTAAAAGAAAGTTTCTTATTTAATCGCTTTTACGTAAAATTCTTAATTAATAATAATACTAGTTTATTTATATTAGATAATATTGATTTATTTTTATTATAAATATATTCTTACGTTTTTATTACGATTTTTTAATATCTTTTTAAATATTCTTTAGATTTTTTTATTTTCTTAATTCTTTCTTTATTAATAATACTCCTCTTTTAAATAACTTATCCTCGAGACGCGTCTTAATTAACAAATTATAATTATATAATACTTTAAATAATATTAAATATATCGTTATATATTATATATTATAATATATTTAGGCTAGTAACGAGATCTAGGTATATATCCTACTAGTTATAAATTTTTAACTACTATTTATAGTAGTTAAAAAAATTAAAAGATCTTATATCGCGATATATTAAACTTATTTTATAGCGGTATCTATATTCTTAATACGACCGTAGTATTAATAAAGAGAAATCTTTTTTTTCCTCCTCCTCCTCCTCCCTCCCTCTTCTTTAACGAATTAAAGCGATAAAGAATAAACTCTTTATAATATAATTAATTAAAAAAGTAACCGTAGTCGCGGCCCGATATATTAGAAAAAGAGAACTATAAAAAGAATATATTTACTATACCTATATATAAGAAAGAGTATAAAATAGATATATATATATAAAGTCGAAACTTTAGGTTTAAATAAAGACTCCCGTCTAACTATCTATTAAATACTAGTAATATTTAAACTATAAGAGATTTCCTCTACTCTAAAAATTATAAAATAACTACTATATAAAGTTTTATAGGACTAAATATTTTCCTCCGCCGTTAATAAATAAATAAAGTATAGATATATAAAGTAAAATTTATATAAATAAAAGGACTTTTATTTATACTCCTAAATATTAATATCTATATAAGAGTCGTAATCTTAATAACCGGGTAATTATATTAAGGTACCGGCGGGACGTAAAATCCGCTATAATAAAGAAATAATTATATATATACGATTAAGAATAAAGACGAAAGAGTATAAAATAATAATAAAAAGGGATAATAAGACTAGTATACCGGTATAATAAAATATATAATATTTAGCTACGGTTATATTTATATATATTATAAAAGTTTAGGCTTATAACGGAGATAAATAATAAATTTTAAAAAGACGGGTAAATATAAAGGATAAAATAATAAGATTATCTAAAATTAATATAAAATCGTTAATTTTAAGAATCTACGCGAAGAAGAAATTTAAAAAAAGAACTAGTAGTATATAAAAAGGCCTATTAATTAATAGGTTAAAATATCTAGAACCGAGATTAAAAATAAACTAAAGTTTTTATCCTCTTAAAAGGTTTTTTTAGCGGCTATTTAATAACGTTATCGGGTATTATATATATTCTATAGAACTCCCTTATAAGCGAAGTAGTTTTACTTAAATAAATATATAAATTAATTAATTAATCAATAATATATTTATTTAATTATTAATAAAAAAATTATTTTATTATTTTATTTATTGATATAAGAGGTTTTGAGAAATTATTTTAATATTTAATTTTAACGTTTTATTTAGTTATCCGTTTATAGATAGAATATAATATTTAGGCGCCGCTTTATTTTTAGATAATAATATATTTTTAATTAAAAAATATTTATAAATACTAATTCTTTATCGGGTATAATACTCTTTAGTACTTTAAACCTAAAGATAATTTCCTTATATATTAACTCTACTAATTCTATAACGATAATAATTTTAGTAGTAAGAACGTACCGTAATATTTTAGTATATTTATTAATTATTATAAATCTCGTATTATAAATATAATTTCTTCGTTTATTAAATAAAAACCCCAAAATAAAATTTATTATAATTTTTTTCTACGGGCTAGTTAAATAAAATAAAGAATTAATTTTATTATAAAAACGATACTTATTTATTTTAACCCGTTAATAAATATTATATATCTCGATATATTTTTATATATTAGTCTTTAGAGTATCCTAGTAATATTTTTCAATTAATAATTTTAATAATTTTTAGATATTAAAGTAACTTACTAAGATATTATTAAGATATTTTAATAATAACTCTTCGCGAACTAATTCCTCCGTAAATATATAGATTTTACCTTTATATTTAAAAAATAATATTAAATAAAGAGTTTAAACTCCGGCGGAATCTATAATATCTACTTATTAATAAATAACGATTTCATTTTACGAGTAAGAATTATTCTTTTATAATATATAAATTAAATCGACTATCGATAGACTTTTAATATTATAGGCCGTTTCGTATATAATTATTAACTTAATAATTATATATAGAATAAGTATTTTATAATTTATAACTTTAGTAATAAAATTAAATAATTTATTCCTTATATTATAATTTATTTAAATAAATATCTTATTTAAACTCTTTAAAGTTTCCCGTCTAAATTTAGTTTCCTTAAAGCTAGATAAATATATTATTTATTATATTTTTCTAGTAGCTAATATTAAGGACTTTAATAATATAATTTTTATATCTATTATACTTTTTAATATTCCTACGGCTAATCGGTTAATTATAGGCGAATTATTATTTAACTCTAAATCTTTTATATTTATAAATATATTTTATATTATACCGATAATAGAGCTAGAATATTATATTATATTAAGACTAGATTTTAGTAATTAGGGTTCGGGCTAAAAACTACGTATATAATATATAATCTTTATATTAACTTTATTAATCAATAATATAACCGATAAACTATTAATTTTATAGTTAAATATATTATTATATAATTAGTTAGTTACTCTTAACTCCTAAAATTCTTTAGAGATTAATTTCTTTATTAAATAATAAAATCTTTACTAAATTTATATATTTATTTTCATATTATTATATATATTCTAGGTATTATAGCTTAATAATTTTAATCTCTTTAACTCTTTTTAAATATTAATTCTTTAAAGATATAAAGATAAAATAAATATAAAATAAATATAAAATAAATATATTATTAATATAAGCTCCGTAGATAAGTTTAGGGACTTTATTATTAATATTATATTAAATAATATAAAGTATCGCTAAGGAATTCTTTAAAAATATACGACGTATATAGTTATTAAATACGAAAACGAGTAATTAAAGCGCGAAATTTAAAATTATTCTCGTAATATTAAAGACGAGTAACTATTAATTATATTATTTATTATTATATCTAAATAATTTACCCACGGTAGTACCCGAAAATAATTCGACGGTCGGTCGTAATTAATATAATTTAATAATATAATTTAGGAATTTAAATCCTAATAAATTCCGGGACTTCTATAAAAAGAATATATAAAACTACCGCGATTAGATTTATAATACGAAAACTACTTTTCGTTTTATACTATATAACTTTCCGATAACTAATAAGAAGATATTATATATAATATTTATATTAAAAGACTATGTTAAAGACATTTAGGATAATTATAAAAGTAGTTACTCGGTAGAGAGTTTTAATTAAAAGATATTTTTCAACTTCCTCTTTAATTATATCAAAAATCTAATAAATCGATAAATAAATATGAATATATAATATAAATATATAATATTAATATATAAATCAAAGGCTAAATTGGACGGTACGGGAATTTAAAATATATTTTAATTTATTAGAAACTTATTTACTTCCTTATAATAAAAAGTAATTAATTATTTATATAATATATCTACGCGATAATATTATACGAGAAATTAATTAGCTTCCGTCTTTTCCTATAATATATAGCGAATTTATAGTATTTACGATATAATTTAAATATAATTTAATAAAGAATAAGAAGAAATATAAGAGTAATAATTAAGATAATTATTTAAACTCTTATAAAAAACTAGAAATAGGCGGTTATAAAAATAAAAATAAATTTAATATAAATAATAAAAAAGAAGGGTTATTAAAACTTAAAAGTATAAATAAATAATATATATTTTATAATAAAACCTTAATAAGGTTAAGGATTATAATTATAAGAAATATAAATATATATCTCTTAACTACCCTAGGAAGAAGTCTAGAATAATCGGTTATATTTAATATTAAATTAATAGGATTAAAGAGATATTTAAATAACGCTTTAGCGAAGAGGTAGATTAAATATTCTATAAATTTAATAAAGACCTCTATTCTTTATATTCCGAAGAAGGACGGCGGTCTATAATTATATATTAATTATCGAGGTTTAAATAAAGTTATCGTTAAAAACTACTATTTTTTATTATTAATTAATAAAATACTAAGTCGCCTAAATAATATTACTATCTTTATTAAATTTGATTTAAAGAATATTTATTATTATATTAAAATTGAAATAGGCGATAAATAAAAAACGATATTCTATATATAATACGGTTATTTTGAATATATAATAATACTTTTTAAATTTATAAATATACCTACTACCTTTTAAGTTTATATTAATAAATCGTTAATAAATATAATAAATATATTCTATATACTTATTTAAACGATATTCTAATTTATTTAAATCTAAAAGAGGAGTATATAAATTATAGATAATAAATATTAATTTATAAAAATATTCCTTATTTACGACTTTAAATAAATATGACTTTTTTATCTAGTTAATTAAAGTTCTAGGATTTATTATAAATACCGAAGGTATATTAATAAATAAATATAAATTTAAAACGATTTAATCCTAGCCGAAACTAAAATTCTATTATAATATTCAAGTTTTCCTCGGCTTTATTAATTTTTATTATCGATTTATTTATTAATTCTCGTAAATAATAAAGCCTTTAATAAGTTTATTAAAAAGAAATTAAGATAATAAAAAGTTTAGGTCTTTTTTATAAATAGAAGAGATTAAATACATATTTCGTATATTATAAAATATTTTCTTTCAAGTATTAATATTAGTGTATTTTAATCTAGAATTACGAATTTAAATCAAGATAAACGTCTTTAATTTTATAATATTTATAATACTTTTATAATTAGAATAAAATATAAAGTAGTACTTTATTATATTTTAGTTACGTAAAATATAAGGTCTAGAAAAAAGATACGAGATTTATAATAAAGAACTCCTTATAATCGTCGCGATATTTAAATAATAGCGGTACTATTTTAAAAATAATTTATATAAAATTAAGATTTTAATAGATTATAATAACTTTAAAAGAATTTATAAATATTAAATAATTAAATAATCGTTAAATAAAACAAGTTATAAGACTCTCGTCTTTGAATTTCATAATTACGTATCGCTTTAATAGAAGTAATTTAGCCGATAAATTATCGCGATATTTAAATTATAAAAATTAAAATAATTTACTAAATTAAATATTATTTATATTATAATAAAAGTTATTAAATTTAAAAAGAGTTAGTTCTAGTTTTATTATCGTTATAATATAAAAAGCGTTTATAAATATAAAAGATCTAGAGATGAATAATAATTCGCCTATAATTAACCGATTAACTATAGGTATATTATAAGATTTAATAAATATAAAAACTATATTATTAAAATCCTTAATATTAGTTATTAAAAAAGTATATTAAATAGTATATTAGCGGCCTATAGGCCTACGAGATAAGTGAATAAAATTAGAGAAGTTAAAGTAAAAGGAAAACGGAGAGAAAGATAAATAAGATTTTAAATTAATTATAACTATCGGCTACTAACTAGTAAAAAGAGGAAATAAATTATCGATAAATTAGAGTTTTTAACCGGCGAGGTTTCTTTAGCGGCTAGTAAGCGCCGCTAGTAGCCCTATTAAGAAAATATTCGCGGAACTCCCTTATTAATAAAGTAGTTTTACTAGAGTAAATATATAAATAAATAAATTAATTAATTAAATAGTATATTTATTTAAGTTTAAAGAACCTAAATTTAGATAGGAAATTCTAAAGAGTTTAAATAAGATATTTATTTAAATAAATTATTTAACTTTATTACTAGAGTTATAAATTATAATTTATTTATTCTATATTTAATTATTAGATTAATAACTATATACGAAACGGTTTATAATATAGAAATTCTATTAATAGTCGAGTTAATTCGTATATTATAAAAGGATAATTCTTTTTTATAAAATAAAATTGCTATTTATTAATAAATAGATATTATACGTTCCGCTGGAGTTTAAACTCTCGATTTAATATTACTTCTTAAATATAATAATAGAATTTATATATTTATAAAGGAATTAATCTATGAAAAGTTATTATTAAAATATTATAATAATATCTTAATAAAGTATTTTAGTATAAAAAAGATAGAAAAATAATTATTAAAAAATAATTATTAAAATACTCTAAAAATTTATATACGAGAATGAATCGAGATATATAATCTTTATTAATAGGTTAAGGTATATAAGTAATATCTTTACGATAATATTAATTCTTTATTTTATCTAAATAGCCCGTAGAAAGAAATTATAATTAATTTTATTATAAAGTTATTATTTAATAAATATAAAAAACGTATCTATAATTCGGTATTTATAATAATAGATAAGTATATTAAGATATTACGGTATATCTTTATTATTAAAATTATTAATATTATAAAACTAGTAGAGTTAATATATAAAGAAATTATCTTTAAGTTCGGAGTATTAAAAAGTATTATATCCGATAAAGAATCCGTTTTTACTTATAAATATTTTTTAATTAAAAGTATATTATTATCTAAAGATTAAACGGCACCTAAATATCGTATCTTATTCGTAAATAAATAATTAAATAAAACTTTAAGATTAGATATTAAAATATTATTTAAAAATCTTTTATATTAATAAATAAAATAATTCGGTAAAGTTTTTATTAATAATTAAATAAATATATTATAACGCGTAGTATATAACGACGTATTTAATATTATTTAAAACATTATATAGTTATAATTTATTAATCGAGATACGTTTTAAGAACGAGTTATTTAAAGAAGAAATATTATTAATAAAAAATATATTTAAAACAATATTAAGAAATTATAATAAAAGTGTAGAAACGTAGTTATAATTAAAAAGTATAAATTTAAAAATATTAAATATAAATAACTTGATATTAATTTATAAAGAATTTTATATAAAGGCGATTAAATAAAAAGCTTTTTTATAAATTATTTAAATTATTTAAGGTCTTTAATATAATTAGGTCGCAAATATATCGCCTAATATTATTAACGAATTATTAAATTTATAATTATTTTTATATATTATTACTAGAATTATATTATTATAAATAAGACGATATATTAATACTAGATATACTTTTATCGAAATTAATAAAAAATATTAAAGAATAAAAAGTAGAAGAGATTTTAAAGAAGAGAAAAATAAAGGGCGTAACCTAATACCTAATAAAATAAATGAAATAAATAAAATAAATAACGTTAATTAATAAGAGAATAAAATCACTATTATATATATATAGAAAAAGTATATAAAATATAAAATCAAAAAATAAAAGTAGAGAAGAAAGTAAATAAGAAACGAGAATATTATTAATTACTAATAACTACGGGTATTATAAATAACCTATCTTTTAATTTTAATTATAGCGAGTTTCCTATACTATCTTTTCTTTTAATCTACGAATAATTTAGGAGATATAAATAATATAAAACCTCTTATCTCTTTCTTTAAATTAAATATACGAGTATTCTCCTTTTAGATATTAGTATTAAGACTTTTATATATAATCTCCTCCTTTTTCGAATCCGTATTAGAAGACGTATTAGAAGATATATTAAAAAAAGTTATAAAATCGAGTTCAAGAGATTAAGATATTATATATAATATATTATAATCGAGGGCTAGATTAACGGCGGGATTAATAACGCGGTTAATAATAACTTTAAAATTTATATTAAAATTTAAATTAAAATCGCTAAAATTATAATCCGATTTAAAGAAAGATTTAATAATATTTTGATAAAATAGACTAGACTAGAAGATATTAATATATAACGAGTATTAACCTCGTATATTATTTATATTATAATTAATTATATCTTTAATCTTTTTTCAAGACGTAATAATACGAGCTAAAAATTAAAAACTTATTTATATTATATTAATACAATCGCATTTATTAGATTTTATTATATATATATATATATATATTTTAATAAATTTCTTATAATATATAATTCGACGGCGAAGCGTATCTAAAGAGTCGTATAATTAATAATAAATAAATAAATAAAGTATTAATATACTCGCGGTATAATAACCGAACTTAGTAATATTAGTTATATATTTTTATAAAATAAAGTACAACGAACCGGTAGGTAAAAGTAGTATAACGTATAATAATAATATATTATATTTACGCGGTCGTTATAGGAGAAGTTATTATAGCCGATATATTTTAAATAACGTAAATAATAAACTTTTTAAAACGTCGCGAAAGATTAGAAATATTTAATAATCTTTAGATAAAGAATTATAATAAATATCTAAAGAGTTAATATTATTAAAATATTAAATTATAATAACGAGTTTTTATTATAATATATATACCCTATTAAATAAAGTAAAGTAAGAATTTCAGAAGTTAATAATAAATAATAACGATACGTATATATAATTCTTTTTAAATAAGATAAATATAAACGAGACTAGTATTAATAAAGAAAAGAAGTTATTATATTTAAATTTAAATTAAAGATTATTAAAAAGAAAATTTAAAAAGAGAAACTAGATTATATTAATTTAAACTCTTATATCGAAATATATATAATAAATTTACGTTTATACTATTAATAAATTTATAGAAATTACGTTATTAATTAGTTAATTATTATACTATACTAAGACTAGCTTTATAATAGTTATTAAATAATATATAAATTCTATAAAGAGGGTAAACGGCGTGGTTATACTATTTATATTATAGTATTATATTATAATTTCCGATACTCCGTAGTTTTTTTTAGAAATAAAAGGTTTAAAGCCCTCGCTTTAATTCTTTAAAGATTAATTCTATTATTTAACCCTAAAGATTATTTTTTTAATAAGATTTTAGATTTATTTTCATATTATTATAAATACTCTAGGTATTATAATTTAATAATTTTAATCTTTTTTAATTTTTTTAGATAATGATAATTTACTTAAATTAAAAATAATCTTTTTAAAAATAACTGTCCTAAAGACGAGATATAGGAGATTAATACTTTAGACGAAAATATAGAAGATTTATTAAAGAATATTAATTTAATAATAGATTAATAATTTATAAATTTATAAATTTAAAATATAAATAAAAAGCCCTCGAAAAAGAGGCCTTTATTATTATAATTTAAAAGAATATCGAAAATTTATAATATACTATCGTAGGTAAAATAAATAATAGAATCGAAAATAATTTATAAAAATTAATTATAAAAGATAAAAATAACCGGACGATAAATTATAATTAAATCGGTCTTAATATAAATTAAAGTAATTTATAATTATCGAAATTATAGGATATTTATATTAAAAATTTATAAAATTATTAAAAATTTATTTAAAATATAAAGACTATATTCCGCTTAATATTTATAAACTTTCGAATAAATAAAAAGAAGATTTTATATATATTACCCTATTTAAAGAGGTAAATTAAGAAGTTATAAAATAAATATAAAGAACTTTATTTAATAAATATAAAAATATAAAAATTCTTTTCGGATTATTTATTTAATATAATTAAGAAATCTTTAAATCGAGTTATATATAAATTTTAAATATTAATATATATATTAGTGGAATAATTAATTAATTTAAAATTACGATATTAAATTTTAATACCCTAGAAACCGAATTACGCCCTTATAATTAAAAAAATTAAATTATTTAATATTTTAATAAAAGTTAATTAAACCTAAAATACTCCTATTAAACGAACCGAATTCGTATTATCTATAGTATATTATATATATAATTTTAATCGAGACTTTAAAATAATAAAATAATAATTAAAATAATTAATTAGAACCTTGTAAAAAGTATAAAAAAAAATCGAGAGGCGGAGATAATAATAAAAAATCTAATATTAAGAGATAAGATTTTAATAACGGTAATTATAAGAATTTTAATAAAATATATATAATTTATAAAATCGAGAAGAATCTTAAAGATATTAAATATTTTAATTATTATAAATTCGGTTACTACTTTAATAAATATTCGGAGAAGAAGATAAAGATTTATCGACAAGTCCGGAAACCTCGATTTCTACGTATTTTGTACCGAAAATACGTAAAATACTAGAAATACGTATCTATTTATATCTCGTATTCTAAGTATATTATATATCGATTAAGTAGCGATTCTGTAGCGATTCTATAACTTTTTTTTTAACTTTAACTTTTAATAATATCTAGAGTAGAGCCTCTATATAGGAACATAGATATTTAAATAAATTCATTTTTAGCCTAAATTCCGAATTTTTAATTAGATTTTTACTAGCGTTACCTTATAAGGTTATAAAGTTATTTTTAGGATTAAATTTAGTATTCCTACGTAGACCTTAACTCTAATCTTATAATCTTGGCGCCAAGACTTACTAAGGCTACAGAATACGTATTATATACCGATTAAGTAGCGATAATACAAAACTATTTTTCCGGACTTACCGATATTATTTATTATATTAATAATTATATCGTAGAGTTAAAAAATAATAAACTTTCGGGGAAATCTTTATTTCAAAAAAATAAAAAAAAATAAAAACCCGACCGAATATAAATATTAATAATAAAATTATTATAAATCTAATTAATATCGATATAAAAATTATTTATATTAAAATAAATAAAGATCTAAAAGTTAAAATAAATATTATTAATAAGATATTTATATAAAAATATAATTTAAAGTATTTTAAAAGCGAGTCGTTACTAATTTATAAATAAATAAACGAGTTATTTATTTATTATTATAATATTTATAATATCTTTTACTAGTTAATTAATTTATAGAGATAATCTAAAAAGTATAATAATATCTTTTATTTTATTAATAAAAAAGGGTCTTATATTATTATAAATATACTAGTTATAAAAAAGGAAAAAATTTAAACTAATTATAATATATATATTTAATACTTCTATATCGCGCCGAATATATATATATATTAGAATTATTTAAGGATTTTACGAAATTATTAAAAATATAATTAATTAATTATATATTAATTTATCTTAAGGCTATTTTCTTTAATTAAGATTTTATTAATAAAGATAAAGTTAAGAAAAGTAATACTACCGTTAATATAATATCTTTTAATAATTATATTATCGTACTATTTATATTTCCCGATAAATTTATAAATTTATAAAATATATTTTTAGATAAAAAAATAAGTCGATTATTATTATATAAAGACGACGAGTATATTATTAATATAAAGAGTAACTTATTATATAAACCTCTTTATAATTAATCGAATCTTAAATTAATAGAATTAAGAAAATACTTAGACGACGCTTTAATAAAGAGTTAAATTAATATAAAGTAGTAGTATATTATATACGCCTACGCCTCGCTAAAGGCGCTAGTACGTTATATATACCTACGCTCCGCTACCTCTATAATATTATTATTTATCGATATAGGGTTCTAGCCTTAGTATCGCGGGGTTCTAATTCTTAATAATTTTATATCGAGTTAATATTCCCCCATTTTATTAAAATCCTTAGAGATTAATTCTACTATTAAATCTAGGATTTAAAAATTACCTAGTAATGAATTTTATAATTACTTTATATTTTTTATATTATTCCTAAATTACTAGCTCTATATTAACGGCTTTAAATATTATAATTCTAATTTTTTAAATCTTTCTAAGGAAAAGGCCTATCATTATTATAATATCGGGTTTAACCTCGGGACGTCTAGAAAAACTTAATAATAATAATATTAATTAAGCCCCCTCCGACGACCCTCGTTATAAAAATAATAGTAAATTCGAAGGTATTACTACCCCCGAAGAGACTTTAAATATATAATTTAAAATTATTAGAGAAGAAAACCGTCGCCTTAAATAATAGTAAAAGTTAAAAGTATTATAAATTTAAAATTAAAGACTATATAATCCTATTACTTTTACGCCCGTTAACGGAGTATTAATAGAATCTATTATTTATAATAAAGGTCCTCTAATTATTATATTTACCGGTAAAATAATAATAAGTTTAATTATATTTAATAAGGATATTTTTATTAAGGCGAAAATACTACGCCCTAATAAAATACGTTCTTATAAAAGTATAAGCGAAAATAAATATTTATACTAGTTCCGCGACGTAAATATTAAATTTTTAATTAGTCCTAAATATTTTACTACCGATTATTTAAGAATTATATACTATATAAACTCGTTAAAAAGTAACTCTTTAACGTAGTAGTATAAGTACTACGATTTATATAATTTAGCTAGTATTATATTCCGCTTTTTTAAAAAGTTTTTTTTTAATTTAATAACGGATTTAATTAATCGTTATCTCTTTATTTATAAAAAGTAGGAGGAAGTTAAATAATAGTTTTATTAAAAAATATCGTTATTTAAGACTTATTTTAAGGAAATAAAAACTTAATTACCCCCGTTTTCGGAGGAGTATAAAGTAAATTTCTTTTTAACTAAATTTAAATCTAAATTTAAAAATAAGATTCTTAATATTAATAGTAAATTTATTTAAAGGGAAGAAATTCTTACCTAAACTATTATATAAAAAAAGAATCTAGAGTATATATAATTAATAGGCGGCTTTAATTCTAATTCGGGTTCCTAGTTAAAGAACTCTAATAAAGGAAAACTTATAATAAACCGAATTATTAAGTTTAATACCGGCGATAGTATTAAATAAATATATTTAAAAAAGAAGGGTAATAAACGTAAAATTAATACTACTAATTCTTCGTATAATAAGATTATTTATTATTATTATAAAACGGAAAGTTATATTAAGTTTAAATATCCCGACCTAGATAAGTTAATTATATACGTCGGCGCGATATCGGTAAAAAATAATTAAATCTAACTCACGCCTCGGAAGAAGAGTAAGAAAAACGATTAATAAAAATATACTTTTTTATTCTTTCTAAAGATTAGATTACTCTTTAAGATAAAATTAAATATTTTATTATTTTAATTAATTTTAAAGCGTAGATTAATTTAATTTTATAACGGTTTATTATTAAAAATAAACTAGAACTTTATAACGTTATTTTATTATTAGTTAAAGTAATTAGCGGGTAAAATATATATTACTATAACGTATATTAATTAGACTATTAAATAGTCGATAGTTAAAATTAAAGGCGTAAATATAGTACTTTATTCTATATTATAAATTTTAAAGATTTAGATATTATTTTAGGTATACCTAGATTACGTTAATTAAAAATATTAATTAATTTCAAAGCGGATTAATAGCGGTTTAAAATTAATTCTAGTAATTTATAAATTAAGGAACCGGCTAAATTTACTAGTAGTTTTAAAAATAAACCGAATATATTCGCGGTTATATATATTATAATAATATAAAATAAATAGGAAGAATTTCTTAACCTAAAGATTCCTAAAGAATTTATAAGATTTTATAATATTTTTTCTAATAAAAAGGCGAGTACCCTATTTATTTTTAAATAAAGAGATTATATTATCGAGATAAAGATTAATAAAGAACCGCCTTATAGGCCTCTTTATAATTTATTTTAAATTAAATTATCGGAGTTATAATACTATTTAGAATCCTTACTCTATAAAGATTAAATTCGTTATTTAATTTTTTTAGTTAGAGTACTTATTCTTTTTATATTTAAAAAGGATAATAGGTTATATTTTTATATTAATTATTAAGACTTAAACGTAGTAATTATTAAAAATCGATATTTATTATCTTTAACTACCGAGATATTAAACCGTTTATATAGTTTTAAAATCTTTACGAAGTTAGACCTTGAGGATACTTATTATAAAATCTAGATTAAGGAAAACGATAAATAGAAAATTATTTTCCGAACTCGTTATAGTTATTTCGAATATTTGGACATACCTTTTAGGCTCGCTAACGCACCGGTAATATTTTAAACTTATATTAACCGTATATTCATAAATTTAGTAGATATAATAGATATAGTATATCTAGATAATATCCTAATTTATAGTATTAATCCGGCGGAATATTAACGGTATATTAAATAAATACTTAAATGATTATATTAATTCTAGTTATTTATTAACCTTAAGAAGTATTAATTTAATACCGAAACGGTCGAGTTTTTAAATTTTATTATATTTATTAATAAAGTAGTTATAGACCCGGAATATATTAAAATTATTAAGGAATAATCTTAACTAAAAATATATTAAGAAGTATAAATCTTTTTAGGCTTCGCTAACTTCTATAAGCGGTTTATTTATAGTTATTTTAATATAACTATATTATTTACTAGCCTATTTAAAGGTAGTAAAGTAAATAAAAAAGTAAATTCGTTAAAATAAATAAACGGCGTTATAGAAACGTTTTAGATTTTATAAAATATATTCGTAAATACGCCTTTTCTACGCTATTATAATCTAACTAAATAATTATATATAAAGACGGATACTTCTAACTTTAATTTTAATTTTATATTATTATAATAAGATAAAGATAATTATTAACGCCTTATAATATTCTAGTCGCGGAAATTAAATCCCTTAAAATAAAACTATAAGATTTATAATTAAAAATTACTCGTTATTATAATAGTAATAAAATAATAATAATACTATCTAGAAGGTAGCCCCTATTATATTAAAATCTAGATTAATTATAATAATCTAAAGAGTTTTATAAAATAGAAAGAGTTAAATTTTAAATAGGCCCGTTAAATATTTAAATTAACTACCTATAACTTTAAAATCTTTTATCGGGCTAGAAAATTAAATTTTATTAATATACCGTCGCGGCGCCTTAATTATAAGGGAGTATCGCCGTTAAATATTAAATTATTATTAATACTTTAGAATAAACTTACTCTTTAGACTAATAATTAATTATCGGAAAAAAATAAAGAAATAAAAATAATTATAACCTCTACTTTTTAGATTATGAAATTAAAAGTAGTAATTCTAAAGCGGGATATTATAATAGTATTTAAAACTATATATAATAATCCTAAAAAGCCTATCAAAATATTAATTTAAGAATTATAAATCTATAATAATTAAATAAACTCTTTTCGAACTAGAGCGAATATATTAAAGAACCGCTATTATATAAAGAATAAAATATAGGCTATAGACTCCGAGGGATTATTAAAATATAATAATTATTTTTATATATTAAGAAATAAAGCTCTAAAGGAAGAATTTATAAAAAGGTATTATAATAATTCTTTAATAAACTATTTTAGCGCTATAAAGTCGTATAAATTATTTACCCGAAATTTTTTCTAGGACGGTAGCCTAAAGTAAGTTACGAACTATATTAAAATTTACGATATATATTAGCGGACGAAGGCGCCGCGATATTATTTATATAACGAATTAAATTCGCTTCTTATTATTATTTAATTATAGAAGGAAATTTTTATAGATTTTATAACTAATTTACCGCCTAGTAAATATAAAGGTACCGTTTATAACGTTATCTTTATCATTATAAATCGATTTATTAAAATAATTAAATATATATTTATAATTATTAAAATCGATACTACTTAATTAACGAAAGTATTTTATTTTAAAATTATTTATCGCTATAGTATATTTAATAGTATTATTAGCGATAGAGGCTCTATTTTTATAAACGCATTTTAATCGGTTATATATTTTTATTTGAAAATTAAACGATATTTAAATATTATCTTTTACTCTTAAATAAATAAGTAGATAAAGTATCAAAATTAAGTATTAAAGTATTATTTACGTATATTTATTAATAATAAATAAATAAATTAGGCTAGATTACTACCTATAATAGAATTTTTAATAAATAATAATTAGAGTACCGTTATCGGAATAATATTATTTTTCTATATATACGGTTATTATCCTAAAATCCGTTAGGAGGTCGAGGACGACTCTAAGGAAAAAAGAGTATTAATTATAAATAATAAAGTAAATAATTATAAACTTTAAAGAATAAAATTATAAAGTATTTATAAAGCGCTACCGAATACTAAATTAAATAATATAATAAAATATATAAACTATAAAGTTATAAAATTAATAATTTAATTATATTAATAATAAAGAACTTAAAGTAAAAGCGCTTAAATAAGAAATTATCCTATAAATTTATAGGGCCCTTTAAGATTATTAATAAAATAAAAGTATAAACTTACCGCCTACTACTATTTTCTATATATAAAATTTATAATACCTTTTATATATCGTTACTTAAATTATATTATCTTCGCGATTATATTAATACGACGGAATCTTTTATATAAGCCCCCGAATTTATTAATAATAATAAATTATAGGAGGTAGAAGAAGTAATCGATAAAATTAAAAATAAAGAAAATATTTAATATAAAGTTAAATAAACTAATTAAGGCGAAGAATATAATTAATAATTATTAAACGAACAGTTTATTAATATTAATAAATTAATTAAAACCTTTAAATAGGCGGATAGTAAATATAAATATATAAATATAATTAAAGAGATTACCTAGTTATATAAAATAATAAGGCGGAGTAAACGGAGCCGATATTAAAAATAAATATTATTATTTTTATATTAATATTTATATAACGAATATTCTCCTTTATATTTATAACTTTATTATATAGTTTTAAGATATAAATAAATTTAATTTATTATTAAATTATTTATATACGATAGCGATAAGATATTATATTTATAAGAATATTTTTATTTTAGGTATAGTTTATATAGACGCCTAGAATATATTATTAAATAATATATCTAGGTAAATTTAACTAGCGCCGATTTAAAAAAAATAAAAATTCAATATTACTATTATATTATATAAAAGATTTAGTTATTATCGGAATTATTAAAAGAAGATATAGTCTCCCTAATATAGTCCTTAAAGATATTATCTTCCTTAGGACTCTTTAGGTCCCGTTTATATTAATAGAAACTCTCGGTTTTCTTTTCGAGAATTTTATTTATCGCCTTTAATTTCTTAATATATTAATTCGCCGCCGTTAATTAATTCTATAGGTTAACGATTATAGTAGAGGTTTACCTACTAATTATTATTATTTTACTATATACTTTACGCTACTAGGTAATTTCCTTATTTATTAAATTATATTTATATTCTTCTTTAGGAGTTTTATTATTAATACGGGTATATTAATATATAGACCTTCTTACCTTCCTTCGGAAAGATTTAGAGATTTATTATTATTAATATATACCGCCTTAAAACTTACGGTTATGATTTATCTTTACGTAATAATCGATTCCGTAGCGATTAATATAATAAAATATATAAGGAGGGGACGTACCTCGAATATAATTATTATTAAACTAATAGAAATAGACCCGGTAAAGGAGCTACGAAGCGTAGTAAATTATTATAATAATTAATATTACGTAGTCGCGCTAATAGCGGACTAGTTATATTTATTAATATATTTATAATATAAATAAAAGATAATATTTCGTATATAATATAATCTTTTCGAATATATAATAATATTTTTTAGTTTAATAAAAATATATTTATTATTTTTTAAATTTATATTAATAAATCGTTAACGGGTTTAATTAATATATTTTATATTATATATTCAAATAATATTCTAATTAATTTAAATTTAAAAGAGAAGTATTTTAATTATATACGATAAATACTCGAATATTTATAAAAATATTCTTTATTCGCGAGTTTAAAGAAATACGAGTTCTTTATTTAATTAATTAAATTTCTAAGATTTATTATAAATACCGAAGGCGTATTAATAAACGAATATAAAATTAATATAATTTAGTTCTAACTAAAACCAAAGTTTTATTATAATATATAAATATTTTTAGATTTTATTAATTTTTATCGTCGATTTATCTACTATTATTTATAGATAATAAACCTAATAATAAAATCTATTAAAAAGAAACTAAAATAATAAGAAATTTAGTTTATTTGAATAATTTAAAAAAACGAAGTAAAAAGTTTATTTATTTCGCGATATAGTTATATATATATTTATTTTTATATACTTTAATCTAGAATTAAAAATTCGGATTAAAATAAATATTTCTAATTTTACCGTAACTACGATTCTAATATAATTATAAAATAATAATTAATAATATCCCGTCGTTTTCTAGTCTCGTAAAATATAAAGTTTAGAGTTTTAATATAAAACTTATAATAAAAAACTCTTTATAATTATTATAATATTTAAATAATAATAATACTACCTCGAGGGTAATTTATATAAAATAGAAGTCTTAATTAATTATAATAACTTAAAAGATTTTATAAATATTAAATAATTAAATAATCGTTAAGCGCGTTAAGTAATAAAATTTAAATTTTTAAATTTCTTAATCTCTTATTATTCTAGGAAAAGTAATTTAACCGATAATTTTTTATATTATTTTAATTATAAAGACTAGAATAACTTTTTGAATTATATATTATTTATATTATAATAAAAGTTATTCAATTTAGAAGATACTAGTTAAGATTTTATTTTCGTTATAATATAAAATATATTTATAAATATAAAATATCTAGATATATATAATATTTCGTTAATATTAAATAGTATATCCGTAGGCGTTATATAATATCTAATATAAATAAAATTTATATTATTAAAGTTATTAAGATTTATTGTAAAAAAGATATAATTTTTAATAATATATTTATCTCGGCCTAGGGAGTTAATATCTAGATAGGAAATTCTAAAAATTCTAAAAGTTTAAATTAATTATAATATAATAAAGGAATTATTTAATTTTATCGCTAGAACTATAAATTATAAATTATTTATTCTATATATTATTATTAAATTAATAATATTTTACGAAATGATTTATAATATTAAAAATTTATTAATAATTAAAATAATTCGTATTTTATAAAAGGATAATTCCTTTTTTTAAATAAAAATCGCCGAGATTTTATAAATAAATTATTAGTATTTCGTTAGAGTATAAACTTTAGACTTTATATTAATTTTTAAATATAATAATAAAATTTATATATTTAAAGAATAATTAGTCCGCGAAGAATTATTCAAATAATATTATAATAATATTTTAATAGGGTATTTTAATATTAAAAATTTAATGAATTTATTTTTCAAAAAATATTTCTAAAATAATTTTAAGGCCGATATATAAAAATATATCGATATATATAATATATAATAGTGGGTTAAGATTTATCGATATTATTTTTATAATAAGATTAATTCTCTATTATATCTTATAGGTCCGTAGAAAGAAATTATAATAAATTTCATTATTAATTTACCTCTAAATAAACGAAATAGATATATATATAATATAATCTTTATTATAATTAATAAATATATATATAATATAATCTTTATTATAATTAATAAATATATATATAATATAATCTTTATTATAATTAATAAATATATATATAATATAATCTTTATTATAATTAATAAATATATATATAATATAATGATCTTTATTATAATAAATAAAAATATATAAAAATATTACGATATATCTTGATTATTAAAACGATCGACTTTATTGGATTAATAAAATCAATATTCGAAAAAATAATTCTAAAGTTTAGAGTTCTCGATAAGATTATTTCTAATAGAGATTCTATCTTTACGAGTATATTTTAATTAGAGATATATTATTTAAAAATTAAAAGACGCTTAAATACCGTATTTTATCCGTAAATAAATAATAATATAAAATAATAGAACTAAACTCTAAAATACTTCTTAAGAACTTTTTATTTAAATAAATAAAATAATTAAATAATACTTTTATTTATAATAAAATAAATATATAATAATATATAGTATACGATAATTAAATAGATATTATTTAGAATTATTTAGAATTATAATCTATCCCTTAAATCGCGTCTCGAGAGCGAGATATATAAAGGAGAAATATTATCTATATAAAAAAGAATTAAAAAATTAAATACTTTAAGAGAGTATTTAATAAAAATTTAAATTATCGCGCTCGAGGTATAAAAGTATAACTATAATAAAAGATATAAACTAAAATTATTTAATATAAATAGTTTTATATTATAATTAACTAAAAATATAATATAAAAATAACTAAATAAGAAATTCTTTTATAAAATAATTAGATTATTTAAGACTTTGGATATTATCGGAATATAAATATACCGTCTAGTATTATTAACTAGTTATCGAATTTTTATTTTTTATATATATCTCCCTTCTAAAGTCGTATTATCGATGATAAAATAATATCTCGATTCCTAATATATTATTACTAGAATTAATAAATAATACGAATAAATAATAAATAGAAAAAGTACTAAAAAAGAAGAAGATAAAGAGCGAGGTACTTTATTTTATAAAATAACTAGGATAACTAGAGACCTTAAATAAATAAATCAATATAAATATTTTAGAGAATATACTAGAACTATAAAAAATATTCGAAAAGAATACGAAAATAAAAAAGATATAGAAAATAAATAGTAGGAAAAAGAAATATTATTAACTATTAATTATTATTAACTACTTCTTACTAGTAGACTTCGAACGAAATATATCTTTATAGTTTATAGCGCGCTCGCGGGTAGGCTTTCGCTTAAAATAATTAATCTTTTTAATATTAAGACTCGGCGATTTATAAATAAAATTATAACCGAGAAATTAAATTAAAAAACGAGGGCGGGAAATCTAATTATAAATCTAATTATTAATTTTTTCTTTAACTTCTTCCTTAAAAACGGTATAAGAAATTATTAATTTTTTAAATATATAACGACTTATATTCTTTATACCGCTATATTAAAAGCGAGGCTCTAAAAAATCGGAGGAAATAATAATATTCTTAACTAAAAGAACTTTACGTTTAGACGTTATAACTTTTTATATATAATTAAAGAGAAAGATAGGATTAATAATATTAAAATTATTAAAATAAAATATATTAAATTAGTCGATAACGAGATTAAAACCGAGAAGAGAGTTATATTTAAAAATATCTTATATATATTATATATAAACTTCTTCTTTAGCTTCGTAGTCGGCTTTATTATTAATTTTATTTTCGATTTTATCTTTATCTATCGATTTAAATAAATTATCTAGTTAATATTAAATAATTTTATTTTAAAATATACTCGTATCCCGGGTAATAATCCCTCCTTAAAAAATTATTAATATACGAATCGTATCGGAGCTTTATTAATTTATTAGAATATAAAAAGTATTATATATTCTCGTAATATTTATAATAAGTCGAGATATTAATTATAATATATCTTTTCCCCTCTTATTATTACTACTTCTAGATTTAATCTTTTAAAGGAAAATTAAAATATTTTTTATATACTTAATAATACGTTAACGAAGATATTTATTAGGGTTTTAATATTCTAGATAATTAAAAAAAGAATTTATAAAGATATAAAATTTAAAAGAAATTTAAATATATTAATATAATTCGGTTTAAGATCGTAGACGATATATAGGATTATATAAATATTTATTCTTTACGTAATAAATATACTTTATATATAATACTTTATTATATAAAATATAATTATCTAGGTTTATTTATTTAGAGTGACGGAGGTATAAAAAAAAAAAAAAGATAAAAACGAAGTAGGCGGTTATTTTAAGGAGAGTAAAGATTAAAGATATATTAAATATCTAAATATTATTATCAATATCGTATATCGTAGAGATTAAACTAATATATTAAATATTAAAAAAATTAAATTATATACGTATTACTAATAAAGTAAAGTATAAATTTAATAATTTAAAACTAAAATAATTATGATAATAATATTAATTCTTTTAAAATATAAATAAATAAGTTATTTAAGGATAAAATAATTTTATTTATTTATTTTAATAATTATAAAATTAAAGAAATAAATTTAAAAGAAGAAAAGAAAAATTTATTTAAATTATAATATATTAACTATAGTCTTATTTATAGAATATATAAATAAGATTTATAACCTCGAAGAAGAGAGATTAAAGATACGACCGAGATAATTATAAACTAATAAAAATCTGAATATAATATAGTTATCGATAGTAACTATATAGGAGTTTATATATATAGAAAATAATAAAATATTATAAAAAAAGAAAAGATAAAAGATATATAAAGACTTTATATTTATATTAAAACCGTTACCCGTATATATTTACTCCGTTACCGAGATTATTAAAACTCTATTAATAATAAAGGTTTATAATTTTTAATAATAATTATAATATTCTTTTCTTTACTTTTCTCTTTAGATTTTAAAGTTTTTATCGAATATTTAATATAATTCACAATTATATAACTATACTAGTATACGAATTATATACGACGAAATATTAATTTTAAAATATAATTTATTTCCCTCTCTTTTTCCTACTAGGTTTAAAGATTTTTTATTAATATATTATTACTAAAAATCTACGAGATTAATAGAATTAAATAAAAGGCGTAGGTATTATATATATACCCTATTTACTTCGAATTCTTATATAATTATACTCTTTTATTTAAAAATATTAGAGATTTAAATTAATATAGATTAATTTCGAGGACGAAACCTCTAAAAGAGGAGGTAATTATTATATTATATTAAAACTAACTTTATAGTAATTATTAAATAATATATAAATTTTATAAAGAGAGTATACGGCGTAATTACTTTATATATATTATACTATTATATTATAACTTTTAGTACTCCGGAGTTTTTTTTAGAAATAAAAAATTTAGAGCTCTTATTTTAATTCTTTAGAGATTAATTCTATTATTTAATTTTAAAGATTGTTTTTCTATTAAGACTTTATATTTACTTCTATATTATTATAAATACTCTAAATATTATAACCTTATATTAATAAATTTAAATATTAGAAATATATAAAATAATACGTATAAGAAGTTAATATAATAATATTAGAGAAATAAAATATTAAGGGCGGAGGCTGAAATTATAATTAATATTAAAATTTATTATTATTATACGACTCACTAGTAAACTCTTTTCGGAATTATTTTATAAAATTTAGGATTTCTTTAAATTTTTATTAATCGATAATTTATTCATCGCCTATCGAGTATCGTAAATTAATATTTATTATAAACGAGCTCCGCTTCTTTATAAATAAAATAAATTAGGATATTTAATAAATTAATAAGTTATTTAATTAATCCCTAATTTAAATAAAGATTCGGTTATAAAGTTATACGAATATATTTTATTTAATCCGTTATAAACGCGCCGAGTAAATAAATTCGCGTTACGTATATATATTAATAATATTTATTTTAGAAATATTCTTTCCTTTATTTTTTAAATAGTTTTAAAGATTTTTATCGAGCGTTTATTAATATATATAAATACGTATTATTATATTTCTTTATAGGGATATAAAAATCGTATTTTTATACTTTATTTTTAAGTTATATATATCGATTTTATAATATTATTTTCTTTATTTATTATACTAAGTTTAGAGAGTTTTACGAATAATTATTATTAATAAAAAAGAATATCTACGAAAGACTATTAATCTTCTATATTAATATTTATCGAGAAGTATATATTTTATTTATATTATTTATTTATTATTCTTTCCCTTATTTTCTTTACGGGTTTAAAGAGTTTTTTTAAAGATTTTAATATTTAAACTCGGGACGAATTCTTTAGAGAAGGAGATAATTATTATATTATATTAAAACTACTTCGGTAAATTAAAAACTAGCTTTAATAGTTCGGGGTTTAAAGATAAATTACTTCGGGCGCTTAAAATAGATTCAAAATACTCGAGTAGTTTTAAATATACGTCGAGCGCCTCTTTAAACGGTTTTATACTCGATAAATACTCGACGGGCGCTTAAGACCGTTATAAAATAAATATCGAACTCTTTATAAATATAATTTAAACCCGATATTTTAAGAGTTTTAATTTTAGAAAATTACGTAATTTATTACTTAAAACTTTAATATTCTATAATTATCTTTATCGACGATAACGACTCCTTGAAACGATCTTTAATACTAGTAAATTTTAATCCTCGGAATCGATCGATTTAAACGAAATCCTCATTAGGGTAATACGTAGGCTATATACTAAAATATATATTAAAGTATACGATAGCGGTTATAAAAGTTACGATAACGATAATTATAAAAATACGATAAAAATAAAGTTATAACTATAAATAGAATAAGACTATAATTATAAATAGATTTATATAATTATAATTATAAATAGGGGCTATAAATAAGAGTTAAAATTAATAATATATTATTAATTGATACTCGTTTTAAATTTACTTGATATACGCCCGAGTAACTCTAGGCTCTTTAACTATATATCTCGGGTATACGTCGAATTAGTAGATAAATATTATATTTAAGATATTTAAAGCGCCCGTCGAGCGCCTTAAACTATAATCGAGTCACTTTTTATTTTATCGACGAAGATTTTAATAATTAAGATTCGGGCTAAAGATTATATATATAATATATAACTTTTATATTAACTTTATTAATTAATAATATAATCGATAAACTATTAATTTTATAATTAAATATATTATTATATAATTAATTTAATTAGTTATTTCTAGTTCTTAAAGTTCTTTAAAAATCAACTCTTCTATTAAATAATAAAGATCTTTATTAAATTTATATTTATATTTTTATATTACTATATATACCCTAGGTATTATAATTTAATAGAATCTTAATTTACTCGGAGTATCTAGGCCCGCTTAGGCTCGCTTAGGATTATTTTGGATTCTCAGGGCCTTCGCTTAGGATTATGTATTTACATGGCCATACTTGCCCTCATAGATATGCGCGCATACATGGCCATTACTGCTGTCATAGATATGCGCATTCATGGCCCATAGATATACGTATACATGGCCATTAATGCTGCCATAGATATGCGCATTCATGGCCCATAGATACGCGCATACATGGCCATTCTTGCCTCCATAGATGCGCGTATACCCCCATTTATGGCCTATATATACGCGTATATATGATGTTCTATAATCGCCTCTATCGAAGGTAGCGACCCCCCGGAACTACCCCCTAACGCCAGCAACTTTTGATTCCCGGATTCGATCGATTCGCGCGAAATCCTAACGCGGGAGACGCCCAAGCACGCGATAGTACATGTATACCTTAGTGACAGTTCTAGGAGTGCGACAGCGATATATAAATAAGTACCTTAACTATAAGTAGAGGCCTTGGCCATGAATGGAATAGGGCTATAACTATATATAAAATATACTATAATCATAAATAGGAGCTATAGTTATAAATAGAGTTATAAATAAAAACTATAACTAGAGATATAAATTAGTAGCGTATATCTAAATTTAGAGATTCTTATAAGAAAATAAGATTCTCAAGGGCGCTTATAGCGCTTTAGATTAAAATATAATATTATTTTATTTAAATTAATTTTTTACGGAACTATTAATACTAATATTAAATAAATAACTCGCGTACTAAAATTTAAATAAAATAACTATTAATATAAAGTAAAATAAAATATAGATTTATAATATAGTTAAAGACAAGTATATAATAGAGTTATAGACCGGTATATAGTAACTTTATAATAGGGTTATAGTTAATAGTATAAAAATATTATAGTAAAGTCGTTAATAAAACTATATATAATATATACTATAAAATAGGCTAGAATAGAGGTTACTATAAAGTAATAATAAAATATATTATAGAGTAGTAATAAAGTATACTATAGAGTAACTATGAAGTATATTATAAAATAGGAATATAGTATACTATAGAGTAGTAATAAGGTATATTATAGAGTATATTATAAAGTAATAATAAAATATATTATAGAGTAATAATAAATTATACTAGAGAGTAGTAATAGAGTATATTATGAAGTAGAAATAAAGTATATTATATTATAAAAAAGAGGTATACTATAGAGTAATAATAAAATATATTATAAAATAGTAATAAAGTATACTATAGAGTAGTAATAGAGTATATTATAGAGTATATTATAGAGTAATAATAAAGTATATTAGAGAGTAATAATAGAGTATATTATAAAGTATATTATAAAGTATATTATAAAGTATACTATAGAGTAGTAATAGAGTATATTATAGAGTAATAATAGAGTATACTATAGAGTAGTAATAGGGTATACTATAGAGTAGGAATAGAATATATTATAAAATAGTAATAAAGTATACTATAGAGTAGTAATAAACTATATTATAGAGGAATAATAAAGTATATTATAGAGTAATAATAGAGTATATTATAGAGTAATAATAGAGTATATTATAGATTAATAATATAATATATTATAGGGTAGTAATGGGCCATACTATAGAGAAATAATAAAATATATATTACTCTATAATATACTCTATAATAGACTCTATAGTATATTTTATTACTATTCCGTAGTATACCCTATTATTACTCTATATTATACTCTATTATCGTTCTATAATATACTTTATTACTACTCTATAATATACTCCCTAGTATACTCTATTATTACTCTATAGTATATTTTATAGTATATTTTATTATTACTCTATACTTAGTATACCCCTTTTTTACTCTATAATATACTTTATAATATACTCTATTACTATTCTATAGTATACTCTATTATTACTCTATATTATACTCTATTATCGTTTTATAATATACCCTATTATCGTTCCATGATATACTCTATTACTACTCTATAGTATACTCCCTAGTATATAGGCTCTATTATTACTTTATAGTATACCCTATTACTGCGCCCTAGTATGGCCTATTATTACTCCATAGTATACTCTATTATTACTCTACGGTATACTCTATAGTATGCCCCATTGTTGCTCTATAGCATATCTTATTACTGCCTTATAGTATGCTCCATGGTATACTCTATGGCATACTCCATAATGGCCTATTCTCTAGTATGCGCCCGAATTAACCCTATTATCTACCCTATCAGGGCTCTATTGAACAACTGTTTATAGTCCTACTATGAGCCTACTATATACCGGTCTATGAATCAATGATATACCTATCTATAGGCCTGTTATAGGGTTATATCCTATTCTACTTGAGGTTGGTGGTTGCGCCACCCAAATTTTGGTGCGCGGACTATCCGTTTAGCGTCGGCGTCAATGGTTCCGCAAAATTCTGTAGTACGTACGTATGCTGAACAGGTCAGAGATGTCATATAAGAGGTATTGGAAATCAGTGATTGCGCCGGGGTTTTTGGTAGTCAGTCCGACGGCAGCAGGCAGAGCAGAGGCTGGCGGGAGAAGGGCACAGAGTGCTGTGGTAGCGAGCGCGAGCAGCGGAGTGGAGGCGATCGATAGCACTCTACAAGAGCTTTCAGGACGTCGAAGGAAAAAATGAGATCTGGAAAGGCGATCGATTGAAGAGCAGATCGAGGATTAGTACTCTCCTGAGCGTGAGCTTGCCATTTTAGCGCCCCTACTATGGAAAAGCAGCTTATACATCACTGGGCTCAGATGGCGACATTGATAGTCAATTCATAGTCTTTCTGAGTATGATTCAAATCCTTCAGTATATACGATCGTTATTAATTCAATAGCACTCGTTTCAAGCGTAGTGTGCGCGTCCCAAGGTCCCGTAGAAACGAAACACGGTAGATGAAGTTACAACCTTGTGTAGCGGAGGATTCCAGACAAGCCACTGCTCTATTACTTGATGAGGTGGGACAGGAATGAACGATTGCGGAAGAGGAGGCAATTATAATGGAGTCTTCACCTCTTCCATCAGAAGTAGTTGTTCGCTCCATGTGACGGCTCCTGTAAACCCACAGGAAAAGGTCTGATGATTGATTAGAAGTAAGATTCCGCGGGTAATAATCTTGAAAAGAGAATCACAAGTCAGTACGGCCGTTGATTTAGTCTGTCGCTCTGCAATTGGTAAGAGAATCGACTAACGTAACTATGACCGAGCCGCGACTAATGCTCTGACAAGCCACCAAGCGTACCTAGGCCACGAGATCATACCTGTGTTCATCCTGGGGATGTATGAAAGTGAGCTTGTAGGACCAACACGTCAACGAAATAGCATTCATTATGGACAACCTTCCCCAGCCGCTGATATCATTCCGCGTCCAAAAAGATGAATATGTGCTGAGGCGAAGGCTGAAGGGGCAAATGATACCCTGGAGATCTGGAAATCGCCATTCAGGGACCATGCCTGGACGCCTGGAGCTGCCCTCTCTGTTTACATACCGTCAACGCCGCACCAAGAGTGAATTAATCTTGTAATCCATGAGCTCGCCAGAATTGACGGATTTACTCCGAGTGGTCTTCCTCGGCCTGAACCCTCAATTCGTATGAGATATCAAAACATTCCGCCAGCAATGAATTCACACTGCCCTGGCCTTCAGGGATATCATCTCCCACCAGGAACTTACCATCGACACGCATGTTGTCGATGGAATTCAGCTACACGAGTCAGCTGCAATCTACTCCTCACGCTCGACTTGGGACCTGGGTGTTGGCATACCTTCATGCTGTAGGGGTACAGCTCTCTAGCCGAAGAAATACCCCCGGAGCGTTTAACTTCGATCAAACATCGACGCAGAGTCTGCAATTGGTTAAAAACTGGTAGAAGTGCTTCTGAAACTGGCTCGGACGATATAATCAGACTGTAAATATAGGCGTAGCTACGGCGAATGAGGTACAGCAGTGTCTTTGAATGTTAGTACCAGTCTTTCGCAATAGTATCAATGGGAGGGCCGTACTCTTTGTGCATGAAGATCTGCCTTATATCCTGTCGGATCTTCAAAGTTTCCATTGATGCGAGATTCGTCGATTCTATCCAGTTGCCGCTGGTAATTGTACAGGTCGGTCTCGCGCAATGACCAGGCTTGGGTCAGCGTCAACTTTTCCAGCTGATTTCGTATATCGTATAAATTGTCATATGTGGTCTTGAAGCGCTCGTCAATTTTCCCTTTCCTAAGGGAGGTGTCAGTGCTGTGCAGCCAATTGACTCTGCCGCATTCATGAGACATACCTTGTAAGGACGATGTCTGACCAAAGCAAGCAGCGGTCCAAAAGCCCCACGACGATAGCTTGGCCTGCCGGTGCAGTGCCATCTTCTGCTAGAAATTTACCATCGACCATAGTACCTTGAATCCCTTTGAGTTGATCTCGGAATCCCTCGACTTCTGCGATTGGGAACTGAATCATTGTTATCGAGTTGTGTGAGAAAGGCGTGATGGGAAGGTGAACCTTTTGGCGTGTGTTCGCCGCAGATATCGAGCGCAAGATCGAAACTAATCTCTCATGAACAGGCGTTAACGCAGGGGACAGATCAGCCAAAGAAGCGTGCAGCTCAGCGAGAATATTGCGGCAGGTATCAAGACGAAGCTCGAGCAAGGTCAAGAGATCGGGTGAATAAGTCTCCTTTCCTCGTGTCAGGGTATCTTGCATCTTGTCCAACGTATGTGTAGCCGAGTCGAGGTCTTTCGCGGAAAAGAAAGCGGCCTCCTTGAGATGATCGAGTAGTCGCTGGGTACAGTCAGTAAGGCCACGAGCATGAGGGGATCACTGAAAACATGCCCTGATAGTAGAGGTCACGGAGTAACTAATGAACAGACAGAGGTCAGTCCATTGCTGGACAGGATCGTGTAGGCATCGAGCTTACACAGCAGGAGCTTCATTGTTGCGGCCAATGGTCAAGAAGAACAGAGATATCAATTGGAAGCAGTCGTCGAGGACATTGTCCACTATCTCGAAGACATATCAGCCTCCGCCCCATAGTCCGGCCGCCCAACTGGGAAGAACGAACCTCGGTTCTGTTCCAGAGGCCTCTCGTGCTCCTTTCGTAATACGTTGAGCTGATGTACTTGTTCAATTACTTCATCATAGAGGGCAAGAACGTCATGTGTTTTGACATATGTCGACTTGTCTTGCTTTAACACTGATAGCTTGCCTCGGACAGCGAGCACACGATCAAGGATGGGTGCTTCGTTCGGATCTAGCGGGGCCTGAGCAGCCGGGGAGTCGGTCATGTTGGAAAAAGCCTATGGGCTGGGTAGCATTGCCACTTGTGTGTAGAGGTAGGAATGGAGAGAAGCAGAGCGAGTTCCGGTGGCACTTTGAATCCTTTGATAATTCAGATTGCCAGCGTTTGAGAACCAAAATTCCGCTCTCCGCACATGCCAAGTGCTCAGAGGACGCTAAGATAAGGCCCCACCAAAGCAGCTAATAGCTCTGTGGCGGTATATAGTCAAGCAGTAAGCGAGCCGACCTAAATCCACACATCGAATTTCTTAATTCGCCTTTCATTACGACCGTCTTCAACTACCACCCACACTCGAAGACACCATCACGCTTTTTCGCCATGTCGAACTCGGAGCTTGCGGTCTCCTACGCCTCTCTCATCCTCGCGGATGATGACCTCGATGTTACTGTAAGTGTCTGACTACTGTAGCTGCGGCTGTCTCTGGGAGATACTCATACAGCTCCATAGGCCGACAAGCTCCAAACCCTGATCAAAGCCGCAAACGTTGAAGATGTTGAGTCGATATGGACTACTCTCTTCGCCAAGGTACGCATCCGGTGTGGGAGAACCAGGCGAAGTTCTGAAAACACAGCCCGCTGAATAAAAGAATACAGGCACTTGAGGGAAAGAACGTCAAGGATATGCTACTGAACGTCGGATCTGGAGGAGGCGCCGCAGCAGCACCTGCTGGTGGTACCGGTGCTGGAGGAGCGACAGCAGATGCGCCTGCAGAAGAAGAGAAGAAGGCGGAGAAGGAAGAAGAAAAGGAAGAGTCGGACGAAGATATGGGCTTTGGTCTCTTCGATTAAGTGCCGTATCTTGTATGTTCGGCCGAGCGGGGGATCACCAGTGCTTCGAAGTGGGAACATGATGTTGCATAGCTTGCGTGGCGAATGATACATCATTGTGAAACTCCCTACGACGATGCTCCCTCGCAATACGTGAACATGCCTCATCGTTGTTCCGTGATCTGGTCTCCTTGCGATGATGCACACTTGCCGTTCGCCAACCAATTCCCAGTAAAACTTCCATCACAGTAGGGAGTTTGGCCCGTCGGTCAAAGATATAATTAGCATTTACCAGTCCGTGACAGAAATCAATGGTGGACGACAAGCAGGAATCATATCGGCTAATCACATCAAGTGATATGAACCCTGTTCGAGACATTATGCTTCTTTCTTGACGTCTTCTAAGGTCTGACAGTAGCGCCACCAAATGCACTCTGCCCCTGGGCCGGTATCTGATCAGAACCCTCCTCGAGTCCAGCCTCAAGCTCCCCAGGATTGGCATCCGCTGCCATCTCCTCATTCTCTACAATCCCGCCAGTGTACATTGCCGCTTGCCGTTGCTCCATTGTAGCAATCTCTTTCAGGGCCCACTCCTTCCACAACTCGTACTCCTTGTCCTCCAATTGCGTCCCGATATCGAGTGCAGAAGGGCCGAAAAACGCCCCAGTGGCCATTGCTTCCTCTCTTGCTACCCTTCGCTCCACATCTTCCTGTAGCCGTAGATTGTAGAACTCCTTTCGTGCTTGGTCGTAGGCTTGCGCAGGTGTGATATTTGGTACATTATGCCGCAGCCATAACTGTCGTTGTATCACACTGTTTCCTTTAGTTTGGGTCCGGGATTAATGATAAAAGTACTAACCTCTCCCCAGTCAAAGCCTTTTCTTTTTGCGCTGTTCTGCTCCAGTCTGTTTTCTCCGAGTCCTTGCCATCATCTTCAATAATCATACGTGGTCTAGCGAGCTCCCATGGATGATCTTTGAAGAAATCCTTCCGTAGCATATCCTCCTCGTAGCATATATTTTGTGGTTGAAATAGCTTGCTTGCCTTCCTCGTTTTGGGTCCATTCTTTCTCCACTGATGGGGAATCGGTTGTGTGCGTACGAGTGTTTGAGCTGGTGTTATGGACCCAACAACATTGTACCAGGGAGGAGGGTTGGCGATTCGTTCCGACTTCAGGAGCTGCGTTGCGGTTTGATGGACTCTTTGCGGCCTGAAGTCATATCGCCCCATCGCATGAGATCTATGTGGGAGAGAATGATAAAGCTGATATACGCGACTGGATTCCCATTGGGAGAGCCGAATACAAATGATTATATAAAGTAGGTTCATTGTACAATCGAGGCGCTCATGATGCGGTCCGCCGCCAAAAAGAGCCGCATTTCGACCTCCGCGGTTGTTACCGCAGCCGATCTACATTACCAAACATCAAGCAGAAGTGAGCATTGACATATAAATCTGCGTACCATGGAAAAATAAGCCCGGGAAGCACACTGAAGCTCCCCAAGAGTCACTTCGTCTCCAATGATTAGGCGTACGCCAAACTGACGCTATGCTCAACCTATCATGTCCACCATCAGTGCCTCGGTGGAGAGGAGCTCCCCGAGAGTCAGACCAGTCAAGAGATCTCGAGGAGGTCAGATCCTGACATTCCTCTTGACCCTCCTGCAACCTGTAACATATGCGCTGCTCAGCACTTTGAAGGAACAGCCGATGAAAGCTGCGACAAGAAAGCATCCACCTAAGCCTTCAAAAACTGGCTCTACACCTTCTCCCCCTCCACCTCCGCCGCGACAACTGGACAACATCTTCATCGATGCCTTGGTCAAAGCGTGCTACTGTCGACAGCACTCGCGAGCCTCTCCAGCCCGGGCATTGCAATACAACTTTGCACATCTATATCATAGACCACGGCGGAGACAGCGGCACGAGACTATCGGGCAGGTGCGATACCTCCACCGTTCTTTCACCCCCCCTCGATCTCCCGCCTTACGGGTGCCTCCGTCGCGCGATGAGTGTATGAGTATGCTGGACTTTTACGGAGAGTCATACAGTACAAAAGCCTTGTGGGCGGAGGCCGAAGCGTCTTTACCACCACCAATGCTAGTAGCACCCAAGACCCCAGGAGACAGGCCCATGCTGGCAGTTGTCGGGCCCCCTCCAGAGCCACTACCACCTCCACTAGTCCTAGATATTCCCAGTCATGACCACCCCAAGCTGGACCAATTGGTGAGGACATTGGAAAACAGCGCCTGTACACACGAAGAAGCTTTTACAGCTTACCTCGAATTACCGTCTCCAGGGGTATCCTATCTATCATCAGAGATCTGCCGCCTACTTTTCCGCCGACTATCCGTCATAGAGAAGAAAAACAGACATGCAAGGATGCGCTATCTCCGTATTATGGAAGACATGCACTCCTGCGACCTGCCCTTGGAAGAGGCAGAATGGAACAGTGCCATTGCCTTCTGCGGGCAATGTTTCGCATCCGATCGAGAAGTTGACACCGCTGTCCAAATCTGGAGTGAAATGGAGCAGGACGCTGGTATAAAAGGCGGAATGGTAACATTCAACATTTTGTTCGACATGTTCGCCAAAGCTGGGAAATTCGTGTACGCGGAGAGGGTGCTGCAAGAAATGGAAGCTCGAAAGCTCAGCATCAATCGCTATGCACGTATAGGGTTCATCTACTATCACGGCCTCAAAAGCGATGGTGATGGCGTACGAAAAGCCTATCGCGAGTTCGTCGAAGCCGGCGAGATAGTCGACACAGTAGTCATGAACTGCGTGGTCGCTTCCTTGATTAGAGCCGGCGAGCCTGCAGCCGCAGAACAGGTCTACGAGCGCATGAAGCTTATGCTCGCAAAGCACACAGGCAAGAAATTCTCATCACTCAGTTGGAGGCAAACCCGCGACCTGGGTCGAACGCTCGACCGAGCGGTGCGCCTTTTAAAAGACCAGCCTGCAAAGCTGCAGCAATTGCAAGACGAACAATTTCTCGCCCCAAACCTGCACACCTATGCCATCTTTGTCGAACACTATGCTTCCGAGATGGGTGAACTCCGTCGAGTCGCAGCCTTGCTGAATGAGATGCAGGATCTTGGCGTGCCTATGCATGGTAGGATCTTCCTCAAGGTATTCAAAGGCTTCGCCAAGCATGGTGGCATTCGGTACACTTCCTGGACAGCAGGGCGCTTGGAAAGAGTGTGGAAGTCACTGCTCGAGGTCTTGGATCAAGACACTGATGTCAAGGTCATGAAGTGGATGGTGATCTGGAGCGTGCGGGCATTTGAGCGATGTGCCGGCAGGGAGAGGACGCTGGAGATTTGGGCGGAGTTGAGGAAAAGGTGGAAGCCGAGTGGTGACGACGAGGCGGCTGTATTCACTGTTTTAAGGGATACACTAAAGGTCGAAGATGGTGGATAGATACCTCGAACAATACACAGGCAACGTAACGAAGCACCAATATAAGCAATCAAGCTCAAATGCAGTGAAATTGATCTCGAAATCTGGCCTAACAGAGTTTGGCATTCTGTCCGCGTTGCATGCACGATCAGAAGGACATTATCTTGGACTAGGAGCCTCTCGAATGCACCGCATGTAAGTTGAAAGGAACAGAAAACCGGCCATTCTTGTGGCAACGAACCCAAATTACATACAATACCATCTGAGGGCTAATTACTCTTTGTCATTTTTCGTTATGTGCAATCTATTAGTGATAGCTTCTCTTCGTTACTTCAACGTCACCAACTCTTCAGAGCTCGTGGGATGAATTGCAACGCAGCTATCAAAGTCCTTCTTCGTGGCACCCATCTTCACAGCAACACCAAAGCCCTGCAGCATCTCACTGCACCCAGCTCCCAGAATATGCAACCCCACAACCTTCTCCTCCGGGCCTACGACAATGAGCTTGTAGGCCGACGGCGCTTTCTCTTCTGGCTCCATCATCGCATAGTACATAGCCGTGAAACTGGTATTATACACTTTGACCTTATCTCCATACTTCTCCTTCGCTGCGGGCTCCGTCATACCTATTGAGCCGACCTCAGGATGTGCGAACACAACGCTAGGAATGTTATCGTAGTCGAGCTTGCTCGTCTTATGCTCTGGTCCACCAAACAGGCGGTTGGCGAGGAGCCGCCCAGCAGCTATAGCGACGGGAGTGAGTTCAATCTTGCCGCAGACGTCGCCGAGGGAGTAAATATTGTCTACGTTGGTGTTTTGGTAGTCATCTGCTATGATATGACCTCGTTCATTCTGCTTGACACCTGCTTTGTCGAGACCTAGGTCTTCGACTTCGGGATTCCGGCCGATAGCCCAGAGGAGACAGTCGATGTCTAGAACGCCACCTTTTGTTTTCGCGTCGGAGTAATGCATTCTGAGCCAGTTGCCGCCTTTCTCGCTGTTCTTCTCAATCTTGTTTTGCGAAGAATTGCGGTGGATGATAATGCCTTGGCGCTCGTACTCTTCAACGATCTTGTCCTGGACCATTGGATCGAAGGTGCGAAGGAATTTGTCATGCCGGATGAAGAGATGTGTTTCGCTGCCAAGATGATGGAACATGCCTGCCATCTCGACTGCGATGTAGCCTGCACCTACTAGAGCGACTTTCTCGGGGCGCTTTTCGAGATCGAAGAAGCCATCAGAGGTTATACCGAGCTCGGCACCTTCGATGCTCTTTGGAATATTGGGGTGGCCACCTGTAGCAAGGAGAATCTTCTTGGCTCGGATTGTCTCTTTGCTGCCGTCGTCGAGGACTACTTCCGCTTCATTCTTGTTCAAGAGATGCGCGCGGCCGTGAATCCATTCTACTCTGTCGTTACCAAGGTTCTTGTCGTAGATACCATTGAGACGTTTGACGTAGGCGTCACGCTTGTGCTTGAAAGTTGTCCAGTTGAAAGGCGCGGTCTCTTTGATGGAGAAGCCGTATGCTTTTGCTTCGTGAAGAGTCTCCGCGATGGCTGCAGCGTTCCATGTGACTTTTTTGGGAACACACCTGGGTCATGTCAATTAGCCTGATGACCATCAACGAGGGCAGTCTATAGAGTGTACCCTACGTTCACGCAAGTGCCTCCAAGTCGATTGCTCTCAATGGCAATTGTCTTCGCACTCCATTGTCCACTTGCTCTCCGTGCTGAGGCTAAGCCGCCGCTTCCGCCTCCAATGACCAGATAGTCACACTCTTTAGTAATGGGAGCCATGGCGGTAGAAGATGAGGAAAAGTGACGAGTAAGGGTGGAGAGCCTTGGAAGTGCCGTTGCAGCGGGACGCTGAACGAGAGAGCGGAGGATGTTTGAGGAAGACAGCTTGGAGGTAGGTAGGTAGGTAGGTAGTCAAGGGTGGGAAACATGAAGAGGCTGAGAATCCATGATGAGGAATCCTAGACTGATGACCGATCAAGATACATATTTTACTAGCGCGGTCCTTTTTGCTCGAGAGCGATAAGATTGGGGTTAGGGTTAATCTTCCCTTCGATTGCCACCTCAAAGGTTCGCGTTGAGACGCGTCGTCCGATCTCCATTGCTTTAGCTGATACTCTTTACGAGTACAATGAATATTCACCACTTTTGCTTACCCGATCAACCAAATCATGAATGGCACCAAATCTCTCATGGCTCAATACCTGCAAGAGCTCCCAGCTCAAAGCCATAGCAACAGCTGTTGGCATCAATTCGAGCGGTACGAAGCCTATCCTAATCTCTGTACTGCTGGAACATCTCCGCCGTCCAGCATTCGGCAAAGATGGGAAAAGAAAGGGCGTCACTCAAGAAGGTCATCACCTCATCAGCATTGACATGGGTATCCGTAACCTGGCCTACTGTCGAATGCTTGTTCCTCATTGGACACCAGCTGGCAATATGAGGTCTGGGCAAATAGAATATATTGGGCATCCAATAGTCAGTGAATGGACACGACTTGCCATATCAAACAAACGGAACGGTGGGGAAGATCTAGGAGACATAAAATCCAAAGAGGCTTTCGATCCAGCGACCTACTCCCAATACGCCTACGCCTTGGTCACCACTCTGCTTGGAGACCAACCCGCAACGCGCCCAACTCACATCCTGATCGAGCGCCAACGCTTCCGGTCAATGGGAGGCTCATCTGTTCAGGAATGGACGCTCCGCGTCAACATGTTTGAGGCTATGATCTATGCCGTGCTAAAGACTTTCTCTGAGCAATTGGGATGGAATGGAACAGTTCATCCCATCATGCCGGCTAAGGTGTCGAAATTTTGGCTCGGCGATGCGCAAGGGGCTTCCGAAGAAGGAACGCGATCAAAGAGCGCGAAGACGAAGACGGCTAAGATTAACCTTGTTGCCGCGTGGTTGCAGGCGACTGATCGCGCACAGAAGAGGTGTGACTTGAAAGGTCAGGCTGCTGAAATGGGAAACGCGTATGTGAGAACGAGGCAGGGTGGAAACAGATTTTTGGCGAAGCAAGCCAAGGGTGACGGAGTGGAAAAGAAGACTGCCGTCCCGGCTGAAATTGGGAAGCTGGATGATCTGGCTGATTGCCTGCTTCAGGGCGTGGCTTGGATTCAGTGGGAGAAGAACCGACGACTGATCCTGTCTAAGGGCCTGCAGGCACTAGATGAGCTAGAATCACGAGAAAGTATTGAAATAACCTAGCTAATGTATGCATGCTATCCATCGTAAATGAAAGCCATTCAAATTGTCCCCTCTTAATGTATCCATGCAAGCTATTACGACACATTTTGGGTGGCCTCGCAGGACACCCAGCACGAAGATGCCACCAGGAAAGTCGCAAAGCACTTTATCTCTCAATCAGTTCCTTTTGTTGCCTTCTTAGCCTTCTTGGTTGCAGATCCTGCCACCTCCTCATCAGCGTCAAGAGCTCTCTTCGTCTTCTTGATCACAGTCGTGGTAATTTCCTCTCCCTTCCCTGTCTTTTTCGATTTCTTTGTCTTGACTTCCTCGCTGACGACAAGTGACTGGCCCTCTTCACCTCCAGCCGTCACCAAAGACTTCTCCTCCTCAACCGTCTCGGTGTCCTTGATCTTCTTTGCCACGTCTTCAGTACCTTTCAGCTTTGGTGCCTCGAACTCATACCCAATTTCCTTCATCTTCTCTTTTTTGGACTCCCTTCGCTTTGTTTCATTGTCGAGCCTAGCATCCCATTGCGGCTTTCCTACAGCAATTTCATGCTTTCTCTTCTCAAGGTCGTTCCATGGCACTTTTTGGAAGCGCTTACCGGCGCCCTTCCAGACATCCTCATGCAGCTGCTCCTGGGGCACAACCGCGCATTTCAGGATATGCTCGAACAAAAGATAATTGTTCATAGTCTCGGCGACAATTTTGGCGACGCCACCTGACTTGAATTCCACAAAAGCCCAGTGTCTCGAGGCACCAGTCTTCTTGTTTCGTGACAGACGGAGACGGTTGATCTCGCCGAATTGAGAGAAGTACTGGCGCATTTCGTGCTCGTAGAAACCGTGGGGAATGCGGCCGACGTAGACGACACCTGGGCCCTCGTTGCCGTCTGCCTTGGCACCCTTCAGCTTCTTGGCCATCTTCTTCGCCTCCGGGATCTCAGGGACGGTTTGTCCTTCCTGGAAGCCTGGTCCAGATGCTGTGGCGTCGTCACCGTCACTCTCGAGGCCCGCGAGAATGGCGGCAGTGTGGTCGTCCGGCTCAGCGTCCGACTCGTCTTCGTCTTCGTCGATGTCCGCGGGGATTTCAGGTGCTGCTGCCTTGCTCGAAGATTCAGCTGCGTCACCAGCGATGGCTTTGCCGTTACCCTTGGCCTTCTTCCCAGATGATTTTGCGGACTCCTTCGTATCGTCTGCTGCCTGAGCAGCGCCTCCCAAGAAGCTGGTAGCTAAACCTCCGAGAACATTTGCGCCCTCGGCAAGCAATTCTCCCACAGCACCTCCAATAGACTTGGATTTCTGCTTCTTCTGCTTCTTCTTTGCTGATTCCTCGGCATGCTCCGAGAGTGGATCGAGAATGTCGGCTTTCACAGTCTCAGCTTGGCCGCTTGAAGATGCCTTGCGCTTCTTTGGATTGGACGCTTCAGGCTTGTCAAAGTCTTTCGACTGTGTGGCTTTCTTCACCTTTTCTGCGCCAGCTTTGGCCCCTTTCTTTACAGTCTCTGCGGTGTCCGTAGCCGCTTTTGTCGTGGGCGTCCTGCCCTTGGCAGCCTTCTTGACCTTTTCAGCTCCTGCTTTCACCTGCTTTTTCGCGGCCTCCGCATTATCGGTAACAGTCTCAGTGGCTGGGGCATTGGCTTTGGCAGCCTTCTTCATTTTTGCGGCTCCTGCCTTGACCTGTTCTTTCGCAGCGTCCGCGATTTCAGCGATGGTCTCGGAGGATGGAGCGTTTTCTTTGGCGGCCTTCTTCGTCTTCGCAGCCGCTGCTTTGACCGTTTCAATAGCGGCCTCCGCAGTTTCAGCACTGGCCTCGCTAGCTGGAACCTTAGTTTCAGCAGCGTTTTGGGCTTTCCCGGCCCCTGCTTTCATCGCTTCTTTTGCGCCATCTGCGGACTCAGTGATAGCCTCGGTGCTTGGAGCTTTAGCCTTAGCAACCTTCTTCATTTTCTCAGCGCCCGCTTTGGCTTCTTTCTTTACGGCATCGGCAACACTGGCAGCTGTCTCCGTAATTGATGCTTTGGATTTCGTAGCCTTCTTGGCCTTTCCAGCACCAGCCTTGGCCTCATTCTTCACTTCTTCTGCAACCTCGGCAGCTGTTTCGGTTGCTGGCTTGGTTTTAGATACTTTGGGCTCCTTCGCTGCTTTTTGTGTATCTTTGGGGGCTTTGGTCGCGGCAGCAGAGTCCTCCTTTGAGGCTTTGGGGGTCTTGCTCTTTTCAGACTCTAGCTTTTCATATGGGCCATCATCCATGGCTAAGTCGGGAGCAACAGTAGAGCTTTCGCCCTCAGAAGCATCCTCTGCAGGAGCCGCCTTCGATTTCTCAGCAGTCTTTTCCTTTCGAGCAGCGCCATCCTTCGCAGCCTTGGATGTCTTTGGCTTCTTCTCTTTCACAGGCTTCTCCTTGGTGGCGGCATCAGCCTTGGCAGCTTTGGGCTTCGCACCTTTCTTTCCTTTCTCAGTAGCTGTCGCGTGCGCCTTCCTTGCTTCCTCATCCTCTTTCGTAGCAGTCGTCTTTGCCTTCCTCTTAGGCTTTTTAGCTGTAGTCTCCGCCGGCTTACTGGATGGCTCCGCGCCAGAGTCCTCTCCGTCGAAGTCAAAGTAGTCGCCAGCACGCTTGCGTGAGGGTCTTGGAGAAGCTACAGTGGCTTCTTCAATGTTGAGGTCAGGCTTCTCGTGCTTGTCGCTAGGTTTGGCCTTCGCAGCGAGCTTTGCGGTGCCATCAACCTCCAGATTCTTGGGGACCTTGGTTTTGGCCATTGTCGCGTGCGGCGCTGAGCCTTCAAGTACGACACCTCGGGTGATAAAAATTGATGCAGAGTGCACTCTATTTTGTTGTGAGATGCGAGCTGAAGGTGAGTTTGTTGATTTGTACCAACACGAGAATGATGGAGAGGTTGAGGAGTGAGCGAGACGCGGGCGAGGCGCGGGCATTTCATGTTTGTTTTGCGCCAAGCTTTCTGACGTCTTGCGCCCGAAAGTTCCCTGACGAGAAACCATGGAAACTCCATTCCAAGCTAAGGGGTTAGAATTAAACATGGGCAAAAAAAAGAAGCAGCTCTCCCAGGCAGAGATATGGGACGATTCTGCTTTACTAGACTCCTGGAATGAGGCTCTGGCGGAATATAAGGTCTAATATTTTGAGCTATCACAGCATTTTATTTCGCTAATTTTTGCTTAATATAGCTCTACCATAGCATACATGCAAGAGGCGAACGAGTCGAAGACGTGATCAAAGCTGCCGAAGCTGAGAGCCAAGATCCAACGATAACCGTGAAATATCCAAGCCAGGCAGCGCTCATGTCGCAGACCGATGGCGTCCTGTTAGAAGATTTGGAGGAAGGAGAGCTTGAGGAGGAGCCCGAAAACGCTGCTACCTTCAATACTAGCTACTCGAATGACGCACTTCACGTACGACTAATGGCATGGGAACCCTAACACAGTTTGTTAATCTGTCTGTCTATAGGAGCCTATAACCTCCCTGGTAGAACACATACAGCATCCACCGGAGCTTGGCGAGGCAAGCACTGCGCAAGAGCATCCAGGCAAGGCTGCGATGCCAAACGTTGTCATGAACGGCGGTAGGACACCAAAATTGATTCTGTGCGGAATTCCTGGGGATGATTGGCTGATATTTCCGTAGTCCAAGATGAAGCGCTCAAGAACCTCATGATGTCCTGGTATTATGCAGGGTATTATAGTGGACTATACGAAGGACAGCAACGAGCACAGAATAATCCGTTGAATTGATGTATAGATGACTATGGATCAATGGAGCCATCGACTAGGGAAATATCTTCAATAGACAAACCAGGGAGATAAAAAAGCCGAATATAAACGGTAAAGCGAGGTATGCGATTACCGTATTCGTGCCACCACTTGACTCTTATGATAACCTGATCTTCAGATTGGATAGGTTGTCTTCGCTTCTCGGTGTACTTTACCTGTGGTTTGACCAAAATTTATAGGTACCTAATATTTGTCATCTGACGCACGTAGGCATCTTTGCCATATGTTTCAGCGAGATGAGCAAAGGGTAGCCGCAGACCGCGGTCAACTCTAGAGAGAAGACCCTGGACCACACACGTCCTCTCCACTAGCCTGGCAAGTGGTACGCAATCCGATCTACTGCCAGCTTTGTCGTTACTATTTCCGAACACGCGACTTTGTCGTCTCAGATTGCTCCAGGAACATCATGCTGGGTCACTCATCACGGTATCCTGCATTTCTACCGATGTATCCGTGTATGCGAACGACCTTTTTGCATTGCTCAAAGCAAATCCCGGAAACCCTTCTCTGAATCCTTTTTCACTAAGTCCATCATCCCCTATTGCAGTAAGTTTCCTGCAATCTCATGTCGCTAGACTAGCCTAAAGACAAGGTGAGATGATGATTAAGACGTACCTTTGGCATGACAGGTGACCCAACTGCGTTCCTCACATAGCGAAAAGGCATCTCCGTGCTTTCGTGCTCATCTATCCGTAGCTCAGGGTAATCTACATATGGGATCTCGTTCAATGGCACTACACACGCTTCAGTTCCCAAACGCATGCTCCCAAAGATATGCTAATCACCTTGCTGCTGAATCGCCATCCTAGTAACACGCACTGCGGTATCCGTTGTCATCTGCACTGGCCCGAGTCTCCTTCTATTGAAGCCTTTCTCTCGCAGTTCAGATGTCCTATCTGCTTCTCATTCAGCTCGTTGATGGGACATTATGAAAGCTCCCGACCTTACCACGAGGTGGGTCATCTCCTAATCCCAGACGTCAATTGACCCACAACCTTTTTACGTATCGAGTGGATTTTCATACCCAAGATGCCCCCAAACAGAAACACATCAAAATTAGTTGCGTCCACTGGGCTCAGCTCGTCCTTTGCAGCGGGATCCAGCAGACACACGCGTGCCTTTTCGTCCTTGAATAGTTTTTCTACGCTTTGGTGCTCAATCACCAGGCTTTTGCTTTCTCGGAGCTCTGAAGGTAGGTTCAGCTCCCTGGAAACGGAAGACAAACAAAAGGTGACGCCAGCCTCGGTAGACTCTTGAGCGATTGCTAGATATTCTAGGGTCGACCATGGCCCAAGCTCGGGATCCAAATGCTCGACAACGTAAGTCTTGGCATTACTGTCGTGGGATCTCTCCATGACGTCGGATACGGTCCTTGAATGCAAATGGGTAGACGATATTTATCTTAACGTTCACAACAATAGTGCACCTTGCATTGGTACTTTTGCTTTGGGCACTGCATCCGCTACCTGACGTGGCACGTCAATTCCGGTTCTCTGCATGCCAGTCCTCGATTTCGACCATGACCTATGAGGTTTGCGGCGAGTTACATACGGCTCGTGACCAAAAGATTGTCCAATTGATCGAAAAGTTCATGTCGCTGTACTACGCTAGCCTCGATACAGCTCTAATGACGCCGATCCTTGGCAAAACGTTTGACCTCGTCTCTCCCCACACTATGCACGTCTTCTACTCAAAACATTCTTCTCTCTCTCTCCCCTTGACCTACCGCCATTCATAATTACAATCACAGAGCGCTCCTACCACCCCCGTTGACCTCGACTTCTACCTAGCTATCCTAAGCATTGCTTGTCGTTTATCAATTGGGGCCCCTGGCTTTGTTCCATGTTCCACCCCACCCATTGGCATCCCTGCGACAATTAGAAGAGTGACACAAGCTCCCGAGCTACCTCCGGTGTGCAAACTTCAACATTCCTCACGCGCCCCACTCCAGACGACATCCAACTTCTTTCTAACCCCAATTGCCCAAAGCAACCGCACCCTGCGGCCGACTAGCCCAGCTATCGAGAATACTCATCCACTAGCTTCAGACATACAATATACTCATCCTTCTTCGGTCCTCAACATGGCATTGAACCCACACAAGAACAACAAAGTGGACATCAGCGTGGGTGACACCCGATTGGCATTTTGGGTGGTAGCTAACACATAGATCAGTCCTTGAGCGAGGAGGAGCAGAAGCTCTTCCGTCTCTACGGCAAGCTGCCCAGCAAGAAAGACATTCTCCAGAACAAGCTCAAGGTGAGTCACTCCGTCCCGCTAGTCCCCACGGGGGAGAAGCTCATATCATCCTAGGAACGCAAATACTTCGATTCTGGCGATTATGCTCTCTCCAAAGCTGGCAAGAAAGAAGACATTACTTCAATCGGCTCTCAACATCCTCTCCCAGAGAACATCCCACACCTGACCTCCCCTGGCCCAAACAACGGCAGCAACGGAACCAGCCTCCCCGCAAACGGTGGTGGTCTTCCAGGGGCATCAAGCGGAAGCCCGGTCAAAGAGAGTAGCTTTCTGCATAGGGAGACCAGCGTGGATGAGTCGAGTGTCATCAGCCCTGTCAGCAGCCCAAAGAGCCCAGAGGAAGATAGAATGGCAAGCCCACCTGCAAAAGAAGAGAAGGGTGTACCTATCCGTTGGCAATAAATAAGTCAGGTCAAGCCATTCCTTGGAAAGCATTAAGCTGTGGATAAGCACGACTGGGCGCGTCCGTGGCATGCAAGGAACTACAAACTAACGAGTTCCACTGTCGCTACGACAGCAGAGAAGATAGGACGAGCAGGGCTCTATGGTGTTTGGTGTTTATGGAGTACAATACACTACACTTGCAACAGGGGCTGGCTGAAAACAAAGGTCCGGGAGTGCAAGCTAAAAGGAGGCGTTAAGCTATCAGTATGCAGCAATCGAGCCATCAACATGCAAGTCTGTCATGAATTCACGATCCTTCTGAATATTTATTGTGACCCAGCGCGTCGCTATGCTTTCGTAGCGTAATTCATTGCATCAATGAATACAACCCCCATGGACCCCTTTCTCACGTTTCGATAGCCTTTCTGGCCATCTCAAGGGCACCTTCCTTCGTTTTGTTACCTCCAATGAAGCCTGCCGCATGCGCAAAGACACAATCGTCTATACCGGCAACCTCGCTCAGCTCATCGTCTCGAACTCCGCACCAGCTCTTGGGCAACGACTTCCTGTTGACAAAGCTGCCTAAGCTCTCACTGACAGCCTGAATGCGCCATTTAGAACCCTCGTGCTCGCTCTCCGGATAAAGCACGAAGAGGACTTTCTGCTCATCAGGATATTCGCACTCGAGAGTGTAAAGATGGTCTTTCCACGGGCATCCTCTTGAAAACACCATGATCCTCCCTTCTGAATCGTACTCCTTGCGAGCATTGTAGGTCTCATGAACCAACGTGCGAGCGGGCAGCCAAGCACGATGGTAATATTTCAGCTTTCGCAAGAAGGTAGTCCCCATGAGAGATGATGCTGTCAGAAAGCGCGAGTCTTCTGCCTCCTGTGCCTGTTCTGGAGACAAGCCCTCCTCCTCTTCCTCATAGCGCCAATTCAGATCTCCCACAAGACTACCAAGACCAATGCCTCCATCATTGAATCGCTTTTGAATATTCTTGGTATCCGCGGGATCGTAGGCCGAGATGCCGTTGTCATGTGCGTCTAGCGCTTCAATGAATTCTTCGTAGATCTTCTTCCATAAGATGTGCACTGCCCCACTGCCCTCATCTAAGCCTGTATTCAACGCAATGATGGACTTTCCGAAATGCAGATACACCAGCCCTGCTGAGGAGAGTTTCGTGGGTCGTGAGGGGAATGTGCTTTCGAATGTGCGTTGATGATGGTCGTAGCGGTTCTGAGCTGGATGATATTCACCGCCTACGTCGACCACTGTGTGGCATGTTGAGAGGAGTTCAGGGTCGCGAGTTCGTACTAAGCTTGATGGTTTGTAGGTTGGAAGAGTCTTCAGCATAAAGACAGCAAGAGCTTCATCGGCATGGAAAGTTCCACTGAGAAAGGTTAGTGGTATGATTTCGTGAAAGCTGAACAATGATCATGCTTATGGGTGCCAATACGGGGACCTGGTGCGGACATCTTCAGTCTCTTTACTGGAATGTCTTCAGCCATTCTCAGGATGCTTCGTAGCATCCAAACTTTCGTGGTGAAGAACGTGTGAGTGGAAGACGTGGAGGATGGCACTGTGCGGGCACCTCGCTCTACTCGGTGCGGCTGGCCCCAACGCGAATCACGCCCCAACGCGAATATTTTCAAATTTATCAACCCTTAACTTCCTACCTATGTACTACCCCTAAATCATAACCGAATTATACGCTACTAGGGAAAGCCGTATTTAAGATATTTTTAAAATTATTCCCCCCGGAATTAAACCTAATATTAGCTCGTTACTTTAACTATTTAATATTATATTCTATATATATAACTTTTAAACCGGTATAATAGAATTAGGAAATAAAACTACTCCTATATATTTAAACTAGAAGAAGAAAATACCCTCTACTATTATTTATAACGACTCGATAAAATAAATATATTTTACCGGCGCCCGATACTTTTAAGAATTATAAATTTTATTTTATATAAATATCTAGGCCCGATTAAATATATATTAAATTAATAATTTAATAATTTCTTAAAATATAACTCTTAATATAAATTATATAAATAGAAATCTCTAGCGATATAATAAAAATATATATATAAATTAAAGAATATTTTAGCGTAGTTTTAATATTATTAAAATATATATATAATATATAGAGTAGATTTAAATAATATTTATAATTTTAACGAAATTAGGTTCTAGATTAATATAAATAAAAATTAATAAATAATTATAAAAGAGTAGAATAAACCTCTATATTAAATAAATATAAATAACTAGGAGTTTATTATATTTATTAAATATATTAATACTACCGGTTTTATATTCTTATTAATATTAATTATAACCGAGAAATAATTTCTAGTTAATTAATTTTTAAAAAACTTAGATCTTAATACTCTTTAAAAAATAAATAACTCCGGATATATAAATAATAATCTTTATAAAGAGTAGATTAAAGATTTTAATTAGTTTATAAAATACCGCTAGGTCGGGCTATAACGGATATTAATATTTAATAAAATTAATAACGAGATCTAAATATACGTCCTATTAACTACGAATTTTTAATTATTATTTATAGTAGTCTAGAGAGCTAAGAGATCTTATATCGCGATATATTAAATTTATCTTATAGCGGTATCTATATTCTTAATATAATTATAATATTAATAAAGAGAAATCTCTTTTTTTTTTCTTTCTCCTCCTCTTCTCTTTTTCTTCTTTAACGAATTAAAATAATAAAGAACGAACCCTCTACGATATAATCGATTAGAAAAATAACCGTAATCGCGGCCCGATATATTAGAAAAAGGGGATTATAAAAAGAATATATCTATTATACCTATATATAAAAAAGAGTATAGAATAGATATATATATATAAAGCCGAAATCTTAGGCCTAAATAAAGACTCCCGTCTAGTTATTTATTAAATATTAATAATATTCGAATTATAAAGAGCTCTCTTTACTCTAAAAATTATAAAATAACTATTATATAAAGCTCTATAAAATTAAATATTTTCCTCCGTCGTTAACGAGTAGGTAAAGTATAAATATATAAAACGAAATTTATATAAATAAAAGAACCTTTATTTATACTCCTAGATATTAATACCTATATAAAAATCGTAATTTTAATAACCGAGTAATTATATTAAAGTACCGGCGGGACGTAAAATCCACTATAATAAAGAAATAATTACGCGTATATAGTTAAAAATAAAGGCGAAAGAGTATAGAATAATAATAAGAAGAGATAATAAGATTAGTATATTAATATAATAAAATATTTAATATTTAACTATAGTTATATTTATATATACTATAAGGGCTTAAGCCCGTAACGGAGATAAATAATAAATTTTAAAAAGACGGGTAAATATAAAAGATAAAATAATAAGGTTATTTAAAATTAATATAGAATTATTAATTTTAGGGATTTACGCGAAGAAGAAACCTAGAAAAAGAACTAATAATATATAAAAAAATTTATTAATTAGTAGGTTAAAATATCTAGAACCGAGATTAAAGATAAATTCAAGTTTTTATCCTTTTAAAAAGTTTCTTTAACGGTTATTTAATAACGCTATCGAGTATTATATATATTCTATAGAACTCTCTTATAAGCGAAATAGTTTTACTTAAATAGGTATATAAATTAATTAATTAATTAATTAATATTTAATAATTATAATAATTATTTAACCTAGGAAATACTAGAGTTCTACGAAAATAATTAAATCTAGTTATTTTATTTATTACTATATTCGTTATATTTAATATAATTATTAAATATAAGTATTTTCTAGTTATTTAAATATTAATATATTAAGATTATTAATCTAGCGATATACTAAACCGGGGGCGATTATTTAAGAATTAATTTTTTAAATAACTTTTAAATTATCTAAAATAAAATAAGATATTTAAAAAAATATTTAAATAAATTATAATAATATTAATTTAACGAAAATCGGGCTTAGTTCTTTATAATCTAAATGTTATAATATATTAATTAATTAAATTTTAATATATTTTTACTTTAGTAAAAGTTATTACTCTAGAAAATACTCTACCTCTAGATTTTAATAAATAACCTACGCTATATATATATTAGTAAATTACGTAGTATAGAAAGAAACTCCGGGATCTAGATTTATCTTTAATATTTAATAAATATATTTAAAGAGTAGAAGCGAAGTTACTTTCCGGCCTATTTATAAAATAAAAATTAATAGAGTTATATTAAGAAATAATAGCCTAGAGAGCGCGTAAAGTATAATTAAATATATTTATTTAAAAGGGTAGTATAGTTTATTCCTATTAAATATACTCTAAAGTAAAGAAATTATAGGAAATAAATTTTTTAAAAATATAAAAATATAAAGTAATAATATATTATATACACCTACGCCCCGTTAAAGGCGCTAGTACGTTATATATACCTATACTTCGCTATCTCTATAATATTATTATTTATCGATACAAGGTTCTAGCCTTAGTATCGCGGGGTTTTAATTTTTGATAATTTTATATCGAGTTAATATTCCTCTATATTATTAGAATCCTTAGAGATTAGTTTTATTATTAAATTTAAAATTTAAAAATTATTTAATAATAAACCCCATAATTATTTTAGATTTTTTATATTATTACTAAACCGCTAGCTCTACGCTAGTAGTTTTAGGTATTATAGTTTTAATTTCTCCTATCTTTCTAAAGAAAAGACTTATTATTATTATAATATCGGGTTTAACCCCGGGACGTCTAGAAGAATTTAATAATAATAATATTAATTAAATCTTCTCCGACGACCCCCGCCGTAAAAATAATAATAAATTCGGAGGTATTATTACCCCCGAAGAGATTTTAAATATATAATTTAAAATTATTAAAAAAGAAAATCGTCGCTTTAAATAATAATAAAAATTAAGAGTATTATAAATTTAAAATTAAAGATTATATAATTCTACTAATTTTATACCCGCTAGCGGAGTATTAATAGAATTTATTATTTATAATAAAGGTCCCCTAGTTATAATATCTACCGGTAGAATAATAATAAATTTAATTATATTTAATAAGGATATTTTTATTAAAGCGAAAATACTATACTTTAATAAAATACGTTTTTATAAAAATACGAGCGAAAATGAATATTTACGCTAGTTCCGCGACGTAAATATCAAATTTTTAATTAGTTTTAAATATTTCACTACCGACTATTTAAAGATTATATATTATATAGATTTATTAGAAAGTGACCCTTTAATATAGTAATATAAATACTATAATTTATATAGTTTAGTTAATATTATATTTAGTTTTTTTAAAAAGTTTCTTTTTAATTTAATAGCGGATTTAATTAAATATTATCTCCTCGTTTATAAAAAGTAGGAGGAAGTTATATAATAATTTATTTAAAAAATATTATTATTTAAGGCCTATTTTAAAGAGATAAAGATTTAATAATTTTTATTCTCGGAGGAGTATAAGGTAAATTTCTTTTTAACTAAATTTAAATTTAAATTTAGAAATAAAATTCTTAATACTAGTAATATATTTATTTAAAGAGAAGAAATTTTTATTTAAATTATTATATAAAAAAAGAATCTAAAGTATATATAATTAATAAGTAATTTTAATTCTAATTCGGGTTCCTATATAAAGAACCCTAATAAAGGAAAATTTATAATAAACCGAATTATTAAATTTAATACTAGCGATAGTATTAAATAGATATATTTAAAAAAGAAAAGTAATAAATATAAAACTATTACTATTAATTCTTTATATAATAAGATTATTTATTATTATTATAGAACGGAAGGTTATATTAAACCTAAATATCCCGATATAAATAAACTATTTATATACGTCGGCGCGGTATTAATAAAAAATAATTAAACTTAATTTACGCCTCGGAAGAAAAATAAAAAAAACGATTAATAGAAATATACTCTTTTATTCTTTCTAAGAATTAAATTACTCTTTAAAATAAAATTAGGTAGTTTATTACCTTAATTAACTCTAAAGTATAAATTAATTTAATTTTATAATAGTTTATTATTAAAAACGATTTAGAATTTTATAATATTATTTTATTATTAATTAAAGTAATTAGCGGGTAAAGTATATATTATTATAATATATATTAATTAGATTATTAAATAGTTAATAATTAGGGTTAAGGACGTAAATATAATACTCTATTTTATACTATAAATTTTAAAGTTTAGATATTATTCTAGGTATACCTAAATTACGTTAATTAAAAATATTAATTAATTTTAAAGCGGACTAATAACGGTTTAAAATTAATTCTAGTAATTTATAAATTAAAGAACCGGCTAAATTCACTAGTAATTTTAAAAATAAATCTAATATATTCGCGGTTATATATATTATAATAGCGCGAGGCGAATAAAAAGAATTTCTTAATTTAAAGATTCTTAAAGAACTTATAGGGTTTTATAAAAAATTTTTTAATAAGAAAGTAAATACCCTATTTATTTTTAAATAGAGGGATTATATTATTAAAATAAAAATTAATAAAAAACTACTTTATAAACCTCTTTATAATTTATCTTAAATTAAATTATCGGAGCTACGGTATTAATTAGAATCTTTATTTTATAAGGGTTAGATCCGTTATTTAATATCTTTAATTAATTAATTTTTTTTTTAATATTTAAAAATAATAATAAACTATATCTTTACGTAGATTACTAGGGTTTAAATATAATAATAATTAAAAATTAATATTTACTACTCTTAATTACCGAGATATTAGATTATTTATA